>ERZ772770.77-NODE-77-length-21805-cov-3.52147_pt1 | contig 21805 bp, 16 predicted proteins | sample MGYA00511361_ERZ772770 | MGnify/ENA primary metagenome ERZ772770 (study PRJEB29015, sample SAMEA2738026) | human oral metagenome | biome: human oral; feature: human-associated habitat; material: saliva | place: China | collected 2251 ... | reverse complement strand
ATGGGTGTCGCCCAGCAGCGACTCCTTCCAACCACCGAAGGAGTAGTAGGCCACGGGCACCGGAATCGGCACGTTGACGCCCACCATGCCGGCCTCAACCTCAACCACAAAGTGGCGGGCAGTGTCGCCGTCGGAGGTGAAGATGGCAGAACCGTTACCGTAAGGCGAAGAGTTAACGATCTCGATAGCCTCTTCGTAGGTGTCGGCGTGCACCACTACCAGCACCGGGCCAAAAACTTCCTCACAGTAGATGTCCAGCTTGCGGTCCACGTTGTCCAAAATGGTCGGGCCCAGCCAGAAACCGTCAGCGTACTCTTCACCCTCGGGCTTGTAGCCGCGACCGTCGAGCACCACGCTAGCGCCATTAGCTTCAGCTTCATCGATCCACTTGGTGATGCGCTGCTGGCTAGAGCGGGTGATAACCGGACCCATTTCGCAGGCCGGGTCAGTGCCGGGGCCAACCACAATCTTTTCGGCGCGAGCCTTGATAGCCGGAACCAGCTTTTCCGCAATGCCACCTACAGCAACGATTACCGGCAGGGCCATGCAGCGCTGACCGGCAGCCCCAAAGGCACCGGCGCTGATGTGCTGGGCAGCAAACTCGATGTCGGCGTCGGGCATAACAATGGCGTGGTTGTTAGCGCCACCCAGAGCCTGCACGCGCTTGCCGTGAGACACACCAGTGTCCTGCACGATGTGGGCCACCGGCGAGGAACCCACGAAGCTGATGGCGTCAATGCCCGGGTGGGTGAGGATGTCGCCGACCAGGTTGCGGTCACCAGCGATTACGTTGAACAGACCATCAGGCAGGCCAGCCTCCTGGTAGAGGCGAGCTACGAAGTGCGAGGCACTGGGAACCGGGGAGGCTACCTTGAGAATGAAGGCGTTACCGGTGGCCAGGGCTACCGGGTGCATCCACAGCGGCACCATGGCCGGGAAGTTGAAGGGGCAAATGCCGGCGACGACGCCGACGGGTTGACGCATAGTGTGTACGTCTACGCCACTGGAGGCCTGGTCAGTAAATTCACCCTTGAGGGCAGTGTTAATACCGCAAACAAAGTCCACAGTTTCACGACCACGGGCAATCTCACCCAAGGCATCACCGTGGGTCTTGCCGCCTTCACGCACGATAATGTCGGCCAGCTCGTCAGCATGCTCGATCATGAGCTGACGGAACTTGAACATGATGTCTACGCGCTTAGCCAGGGAAACGCGAGCCCACTTAGCCTGGGCAGCCTTGGCTACCTCAACTACATGGTCCAGATCTTCTTTGCTGGCCATGAGTAGTTCGTCAACAACCTTGCCGGTAGCCGGGTTCTCAACGGGAATGGTCTTGGTTGAAGTACCGGTGTAGGGCTTACCGTCCACCCAATGTGAAATCGCCATGATCTCCTCTTTCTACTGTTCTTCAACGAACAGCCGGTTAATTTTGTTAGGACAAATATAGCACGCTTTGCGTCGTCTAGTCACTAACTTTCGCTCAGTCCCTGAGCCTTAAGCCCTAGTTTAGCGCATCAGCACAGAACTTAAAGACATTTATCATACAATAGTGGGCCAGCACTCATTTTTGGGTACCGGCCCACTACTAGCCACTCACGTGACGTCGTCGCTGACCAGTAAGCCGAAGCTCACTAAAGAGTCATCACAGGTAGTGACGCTGCGGCTTGCGGTCGCGCACGTAGTCCTCGTAAGCCTTCTGGGTGGACTCTAGGCGAGAAACGCCAGAGACCGCCACATCCCACCAGCTGGAGCCGGGCGGGTTGGGGCCGTAGAGGTCGGTCTCAATGTGGATCATGGTGGCCTTGTCGCTGGCCTCAGCCTTGCGGTAAGCGTCCTTGAACTCTTCGATGGTGGAGACCTTGATTACGTCAATGCCCCAGCTGGCGGCGTTGGCGGCGATGTCTACACCGGGAATGTTCTGCTCGTCTTCCAGGTGCGAGCCGGTGCCACGCTTGCGGTACTTGGTACCAAAGCGCTGGGAGCCACGAGACTCAGACAGGGCACCAATGGAGGCAAAACCATAGTTCTGCAGCAGCACGTAGATAACCTTGATGCCTTCCTGAGCCACAGTGGCTAGCTCCATGGGCAGCATCTGGTAGGTACCGTCACCAACGATGGAAACTACCTCAGACTGCGGGCGAGCCAGCTTGGCACCCAGGGCAGCGGGAATCTCGTAGCCCATGCAGGAGAAGGCGTACTCAACGTGGTACTGCACCGGGGTCTTGGCCTGCCATAGAGCCTGCAGGTCACCGGGCATGGAGCCGGCGGCGTTGATGACGATGTCCTCCTCGCCTAGCAGCTCGTTAAGGGCACCAAATACCTCGGTCTGGGCCGGCAGCGGGCCGTGACCCAGGTGGTAGCACTTGTCTACCTTGGCAGCCCAAGCCTCGCGCTCAGCGGCGATTTCCTCACTGTAGGCGGCGTCAACGTGATAGTCAGCCAAGGCTTCCGTAAGGGCTACCAGGGCCTCGCGAGCGTCAGCTACAACCATTTCAGCGCTCTGCTTGGCGGCGTCGAACGCAGCTACGTTGATGTTCACGAACTGTACGTCGGGGTTCTTGAACTGGGTCTTGGAAGCGGTGGTGAAGTCAGAGTAGCGGGTACCGATACCAATGATCAGGTCAGCCTTGTCAGCTAGGTGGTTACCACTGTCACCACCGGTGGAACCCACGCCACCCACGGAGCAGGGGTGGTCGCAGTTGATGGCGCCCTTACCGGCCTGGGTGTCAGCCACCGGAATACCGGTAGCTGAGGCGAACTCGCGCAGCTGCTCAGAAGCCTCGGAGTAGATGGTGCCACCACCAGAAATGATCAGCGGGCGCTTGGCGGCGCGGATCTTGGCGACGGCGCGCTCTAGGGCGGCCTTCTCGACGGCGGGACGACGCACGTGCCATACGCGCTTACGGAAGAACTCCAGCGGCCAGTCGAAGGCTTCAGCCTGTACGTCCTGGGGCATGGAGATGGTGACGGCGCCGGTCTCGGCCGGGTCGGTCAGCACGCGCATGGCACTGAGCAGGGACGGGATCAGCTGCTCGGGGCGGTTAATACGGTCAAAGAAGCGCGAGACCGGACGGAAGCAGTCGTTAACAGTCAGGTCTAGGGTGGTGGGGTCTTCTAGCTGCTGCAGTACCGGGTCCGGAATGCGGGTGGCGAACTGGTCAGAGGGAAATAGCAGCACCGGCACACGGTTGGTGGTGGCCAGGGCGGCACCCACAACCATGTTCAGCGAGCCCGGACCAATGGAGGCGGTACACATGTAGGTCTGCATGCGGTTGGTAGTCTTAGCGAAGGCGGCAGCAGCGTGCACCTGGCCCTGCTCGTTACGCGGCATAATGTAGGACATCGGATTTTCGCCCTCAACCGGAGCGATTTCGTTCTGCAGCAGTGCCTGACCGATACCAGCCACATTACCGTGACCAAAAATGCCGAAAGCGCCCGGGATTAGACGGTGCTCAACACCGTCACGCTCGGAGTACTGGTTGGACAGGAAGCGAATAGTGGCCTGCGCAACGGTTAGGCGCACGGTGCCAGTGTAGGCTTCATTGCTCACGTTGGTTCTCTTTCTGTGGATCTACGCTTAGATTTGTTTATACATTAAGTGCTTAAATGTGGCAGGTGCAACCAGCATTTTGTTCTGGCTCACTTGGCCATCGGTAGACGCGGGTCTACCTCCTGGCCTTCCCAGCTGGCACGGATCCAGTGGTGGGCCGGGTCGTCAGGAGCCAGCCACACTAGGTCCTCGCTGGGGCCAGCCATGACGTTGAGGTAGTACATGTCGTAACCGGGGGCGGCTACGCAAGGACCGTGGTAACCGTGCGGGACCAGGGCGGTGTCGCCGTCGTGAACCTCAGTACACAGGTCAATGGGACGCTCGGGGGTGCCGTAGGTGCGGTGCAGACCAAAGCCGGCGCTACCGTCGGGGCCAGAAGCAATCTCGAAGTAGTAGATCTCTTCTAGCTCGCGCTCGTTTTCGCTGTGCTCATCATGCTTGTGGGCCGGGTAGCTAGACCAGTTACCACCAGGGGTAATAACCTCACAGGCCAGCAGGTGGGAGGTGGTTACACCCTCCACGGCCAGGCAGTAGTTGTTTACCTGACGCGAGCAGTCCCCCGCACCGCGCAGGTCAATACGCACGGTCTCCTTGGGGTAGTAAGCGGTGGGCAGGTCCTTGGCGGCCACAGCCGAGGGGAAAGCAAAGCGACCGCCGGTGGCGCTGGTGATGGTCAGCTCCTTGCCGCGACCTACATAGAGGTAGTCGGTTACCGCCTGGAAAACCCCGGGGCGGCCGGCTAGCTCATAGTCGCGCCCATCCACGTTTACAGTGGCAGAACCGGCCAGGGGCAGCACCAACAGTTCGCTGTCGCCGGTCTCTAGAGCCTGGCTAGCGCCAGCTTCTAGCTCCACCACACGCAGGCCACTGTAACCCCAGCCAGCCTTTTCGTGGTCAATGTCCACGGTGAACTGCCCATGCCCACTGGTGCGGGCTGGAATGAAGATATCTGCACTCATGTTTCTCACTTCAATAGTTGGACGGTCTTGTCTACTGCCGTCGCCACATCGCCGTCGGCAGGGAATAGTAGCGAGCGACCAATTACTAGGCCGCACACATTGGGAGCCTGAAGGGCTTTGCCCCAAGCTACCAGGTCTTCATCTAGATTGCCCTTGCCTGCCCCCAGTGCCCCACGGGCGGGGTGGTCGCCGCGGTTCCTCGGCGGCGAGGGCGCCGTCAGGGCCCAGTACCCCACGGGCGGGGTGGTCGCAGGCAATGATCATTAGGTTGCCGTCAATTTGCGCCAGGTCAGCTTTGGGGCGCTGACGTAGAGCCTTAGCGAAAGCTTCGGGCTCGTGCATACGGATTTGGGAGAGTTTGGCAATTAGGCTCACAATATGCCACCGGTTTCGAGCATGGTTTCCAGTTCTGCGCGAGTAGGCATGGCGGTGGAGCACTCTAGACGTGAAGCCACCAGCGCGCCCGAGAGGGAGGCGGCCTTGATCATTTTTTCTAGGCCCCAGCCTTCTAGTAGGCCGTGGCAGATGGAGCCACCGAAAGCGTCACCGGCACCTAGGCCGTTGGTTACGTTTACTTTGGTGGCCGGCACCCACACGCTTTCGTCGCAGGTCTTAGCTAGGGTGCCGCGTGGGCCTTGCTTGACAATGGCTAGTTCCACGCCACGCTCTAGTAGGGCGTCTGCAGCGCGTTCAGGTTCGGTTTCTCCGACTGCGACGGCGCACTCTTCGCGGTTACCGATGGCTACGTCTACGCTTTCGAGCACATTCCACACGCGCTCGCTGGCTTGCTGCGGGTAGGCCCAGAGGTTTTCACGGTAGTCCAGGTCAACAATGGTGTAGGGGCGCTTGTTGCGACGTGACAGGGCGGTGGTGTGTACCTGCAGGGAGCGCTCTCGTGACAGGCCGGTTACGGTGAACCAAAAGATTTTGGCGTTTTCGACGGCGGCCCAGTCTACTTGCTGGGGTAGCACTTCTAGGTCGGGGGCGCTGGGCTCGCGATAGAAGTAGAGGGGGAAGTTGTCGGGGGGAAAAATCTCACAAAAGGTGACGGGGGTGTGAAAGTCAGGCACGGTGACTACATTTGCGTCGCTCACACCTAGGCGGCGCATCTCACGCTGCACGAAACGACCAAAAGGATCGTCACCTACGCCGGTAATCACCCCACTGGTATGACCTAGGCGGGCAGCGGCCACGGCCACGTTGGTGGGAGATCCGCCCAGGAATTTGCCGAAACTTTCTACATCTTCAAGGTGTACGCCAGTTTGTAAGGGGTAGATATCAACACCACTACGCCCTATTGTTAGTACATCTAGGCCGGCTTGATTTGTCATATCTGTGGGCTACCTTTCCACTTCTTCGGGGTGGCCCCCGCGCCTGCTAAACAGTATGCCCGCTCACATCTGGCAGCGTCAAGCTTTGTACTTACAAACGGTTATATGTGTACAGCACACAAATTATTGCTTTATTATTAGCACCATCATCACTTGATCAGACAAGCCGGATGTCAACGCTGCATGTCACTATGTGCGAGCGACGTTGCCAACTGGCTTGTTGTGTGGTGATACCCCAACATCCCGAATAACTACACAGTTATCGAGCTTCTAAATACCCTCACGGGTTCCCTGATTTAGTTGCCCGCACGAAAGAAAAGACACCATGGCTACCTCCCCCGCGACCCCCTACGCGCTGCAGATACAGTTGGATCGCACCTCCCCAGTGCCGCTCTACTACCAGATCTCTGAGCCGATCGCGAAGCTTATCTTGGATGGTGACCTGCCTGCAGGTACTCGCCTAGAAGACGAGCTTTCTATGGCCGCACGCCTACAAGTTTCCCGTCCCACCGCCCGTCAGGCCCTGCAGCGTCTAGTTGACCGTGGCCTACTAACCCGACGACGCGGCGTCGGCACTATCGTGGCTCCCACCCACGTGCACCGCCCGATGGAACTAACCAGTCTCCTCAATGACCTAAAGGCCGCCGGTCATACCGTGCGCACTTCGGTCTCTGACTATGAGGAACACCCCGCCAACGCCGAAGAGGCTAAGCACCTCAAGGTTCGCCCTGGCACCGCCCTAGTTCACATCGTGCGTCTGCGCTATGCCGACGACGAGCCCGTCTCTATCCTTGACAACCTCCTGCCGGCTGACATCGCCCCCTCGATGCGCCGCCTAGAGGACAACTCCCTATATGACCTATTCCGTGAGCTAGATATTGTTCCCACAACTGCTCACCAGGTTATTGGGGCCCGCCTAGCTTCCGTTAAGGAAGCCCAGATGCTCAACGAGCGCCGCAACGCCGCCGTGCTAACTGCACAACGCACCACTTACGACGCTAACGGTCGAGTCATTGAATACGGTAACCACATTTACCGCGCTTCGCGCTACTCCTTCGAAACCACCCTGTTTTCGCAGTGAGTAATTGGCCTGTCAATTTTTAGGCAGGCATTGGCTTGGCTTCGACCCAGCGAAGCTAGCTAAGTATCTACAGTCACGACGTCGCCACTTTGGCGGCGTCGTGCTTTTACCCTTTTTACCCGAAATAAAGCCAAATCTGCCTGCAAAAGCGTGCGCAACCAAGGAGGTATGTGCGGACACCTACCCAATTGTCGGTTTTGTACTGACATATGTTGACAGGTGTGGGCCAGCTCCCCTAAAGTCATTGCTACCGACACCGCTAGTCGCCTCTAAGACCAAAGATTTTCACGAAGGAGTGCCTGCCAATGAGCATTGAATACACGCCTGGGCCGCTGCTAGATGCAGCCCGCAACACCCCCACCGCGCTGTGGAACGACTCCTCTGACCCAGACGAACTGCGTCAGTCCATTTCCTACGGTGGTGTTGGCGCTACCTGCAACCCGACCATCGCTTACAACTGCATCATCAAGCGTAAGGACTTCTGGAACGCTCGCATCGCCGAGATCGCCAAGGATAACCCCACCATCACCGAGTCTGAGATTGGTTGGACCGCAGTACGCGAGCTGAGCCTCGAAGCTGCCAAGCTACTCGAACCCATCTTCGAGCGCGAGAATGGCCGCAACGGCCGTCTGTCAATGCAGACCGACCCCCGTCTAGCCCGCTCCGCCAAGGCTCTAGCCGACCAGGCCGAAGAGTTCCACAAGCTAGCTCCGAACATCATCGTCAAGATCCCCGCCACCGCTGTTGGTGTTGAGGCCATCGAGGACGCCACCTACCGTGGCGTAAGCGTAAACGTAACCGTCTCCTTCTCGGTTGCTCAGGCCGTTACCACCGGCGAAGCCATCGAGCGTGGTCTAAAGCGTCGTGAGGCTGAGGGCAAGGACGTGTCCACCATGGGCCCCGTGGTCACCCTGATGGTTGGTCGTCTAGACGACTGGATCAAGGACGCTGCCAAACGCGACAAGCTGTTCCTCGACCCCGGCCACCTAGAGTGGGCCGGCGTGGCCGCCTTCAAGCGCGCCTACACTGAGTTCCAAAAGCGCGGCCTGCGTGCTCGTATGCTCTCCGCTGCTTTCCGTAACGTGATGCACTGGAGCGAGTTCGTCGGTGGCGACGTCGTAGTCTCCCCGCCGTTCGCTTGGCAGCAGCTGATCAACAACTCCGGATACAAGATGGTTGAGCGCATGGACGTACCCGTGCGCGACGACATCATGGAGACCCTGCTGGGCATCCCCGAATTCGTCCGCGCTTACGAGCCCGAGGGCATGACCCCTGAGGAGTTCACCCAGTTCGGCGCCACCCGCAAGACCCTGCGTGGCTTCCTAGAGTCCGACAACGACCTAGACCGCCTAGTACGCGAGGTGCTCATTCCCAAGCCCTGATCTATCAGCTTAAATTTAGGGGCGGTGGCCTAAAGATACGGCTGCAGCTAATGAGTGACTGCACAGGCCACCGCCCACACCCAAACTCACTTACTTTAGGAAAAATATGCTAAACATTGCCGTCATCGGTGCCGGCCGCATTGGCCACGTCCACGCTAAGACCATCGCCTCCCACCCGGACGCCAAGCTGGCCCTGGTTGCTGACCCCTTCGGCGACGCCGCCGAGAAACTCGCCGCTGAATACGGCGCAGCCCACACCAAGGACATCGACTCTGTTTTCGCTGACGAGTCCATCGACGCCGTCGTCGTCGGCTCCCCCACTCCGCTGCACATTCCGCACCTGCTGGCTGCTGCTAAGGCTGGCAAGGCCGTACTGTGCGAGAAGCCCATTGCTTTGGATATGAATGACGTTGAGGCTGCCCAGGCTGAGCTGGACGCCGTAGAGGTTCCGGTTATGTTCGGCTTCAACCGCCGTTTCGACCCCTCCTTCGCCACCCTGCACCAGGCTGTTGTCGACGGCAAGATCGGTGACTTGGAGACCCTGCTGATCATCTCCCGCGACCCCGCCGCCCCGCCGGCCGAGTACGTAAAGGTCTCCGGCGGTATCTTCCGCGACATGACCATCCACGACTTCGACATGGCTCGTTTCTTCCTGGGCGACATCACCGAGGTTTACGCCGTAGGTCAGAACTTCAACCCCGCCATCAAGGAAGCCGGCGACTCCGACGCCGCTGTAGTAACCCTGAAGAACGCTGACGGCGTGGTAGCTACCATCATCAACAACCGCCACTGCGCTTCCGGCTACGACCAGCGCCTAGAGGCTCAGGGCGCCACCGGCACCCTCAACGCCGACAACATCCGCGCCACCACCGTGCGCCTAAACAACGACGAGCTGACCGACGCTGCTGAGCCCTACCTGGACTTCTTCCTGCAGCGCTACGCCGACGCCTACCGCCTGGAGCTAACCAGCTTCATCGACGCCATCAACGGTGGCACCAAGCCCCTGCCCGGCATCAAGGACGCTATCGAGGCCCTGCGCCTAGCCGAGGCCGCCACCGAGTCCGTGGCCACCGGCAAGGTTGTACACCTGTGAGCCTTAACAGGCTTTAAGTGCGCTCACAGCTTCTCCAGTAAGTTTTTGGGGGCGGAAAATATTTTTCCGCCCCCAAAAACGTTTTTTAAATCAACAGCTGCTGTTTAAATGCCGCTACATGAAGTTGGTGGATGAACGCACAATCATTAGTGGTTTTACTTCCACACATACACTTTGATCAGCTTTCATAGTGATATGTATATTATCACCAAACTCCTCTAGAGCTTCAGACAAGCTTACTGATTCACCGCGTCGCTGCAGCGAGCGCGCATGGGCTAGCTTCAAGGCCACCCGTGACATTAATGTGGCATCTTGGTCGATAGTGCTTAGCTCTAGTGCACTTACCCCAGCTAAATCGATACCGTCATAGCCCATCACCAAAATATCTTGCGGCACCCGTTTACCGGCACGCACCAGCGCCATTAGCGCACCTATTGCGCAATGATCGTTAAAGCACATCAAAGCCTGGGGTAAATCACCGTTAGCTAATAGCTGCTGCGCTGCCCGGGCTCCTTCAGCCTCTGAGGTACCCCCGGTTACCACCTGAATATACTGCTCTAAACCATGATCTTTCATAGCCTGGCGATAAGCCCGGGTGCGACGCACACAAGCGCTAGAGCCAGCGCCGTCGATATAGGTAATGCGACGTACCCCCTGCAAAACTAGATGGTCCACACTGGCGCTAATACCGACGTCGTCACGCGAAATTACGCTATCAACCCCAGCTGCGACAGCATCATTACTAAGCACTACTGTGGCCACGCGCTTACCGATCCGGCCCTGACGGCCACTTTCGTCGTCGTCGGGATCAATTAGCACCAAACCCTCACAGTGGCGTGCCAGCAGGGCCCGCACCCCAGCTTCTTGATCATGATTAGCGGTAGTGGCCGCTACCAGCACATCTACGCTTAGGTCTTTGGCGGCTGCATAGACCGCATCGAGCAGGCGCACTTGGAAGGCCTGGCCAGCAGTTAGCACCACCCCCATCATGCCGCTATGGCGACGACGCAGCTGCTGGGCGTTAGGGTCAGCGGCGTAGCCCAGCCGCTGGGCAGCTTGCAAAATTTCGGCGCGAGTAGACTCAGCCACTCCACTAGCACCATTGAGCGCAGCCGAAACCGTGGAAATAGAACGGCCGGTGACTTTAGCTACGCTGGAAATAGTTACCTTAGCGCCCATATGTCTCCTAACACACTTGCTAGGATTGTCCCATAAATAATCAGTCACAGGAGACATGATGAAGGCTCGCCCAGCAACACAGGCAGATGTCGCTGAACTCGCAGGGGTCTCACGCGGCCTGGTATCCCTGGCACTAAGCGGGGGTGGACGCATGAGTCAGCACACCCGCGAGCGTATTCTTAGCGCCGCGCGCGCCCTAAACTATCAGCCCCATTCGGCAGCGGCGGAACTGGCCGGAGGCGATTCGCACCGACTGTTGTTGGTGTTGCCCTATTTGGATAACCCTTATTTTGATCAGCTTTCACGTGCTCTGCGTAAGGAGGCCGAAAAGGTTGGCTATTCGCTGCTGGTAATGGTCTCTGACCGGATGCCTGAGCGCGAACAGGAAGTCATTAGACAGGTTCTGCAAATGCGCCCGGCTGGAGTTATTTTTGCCGGGATCACCTTGGATACTGGGGCGGTACTGGAGCTGAGCCAGCGCATTAATTTGTGCCTGCTTGACCGCCAGTTAAGTGATAACACGGTGTGGGTTACCCGCATGGATGAGATAGCTGCAGCTACGCAGGTAATTCGTCATCTGGCCGAGCAGGGCTATAGTCACCTGTATTTTGCTACTCCCTCCTCTACCCGCATGGAGCCGATTGTCTACGAGCGCCTGGAGGCTTGTCAGTTGGTAGCCGCGCAGGAAAGAGTGCCTTTTAAGATTCTTAAATCTCACTGGGATTGCCAGGCTAATTTAGGGATGCTCACTAAATCTCACGACGCCGGTCACTGCGCCATCATTGCGTTCAATGATCTGTTGGCTATTGACTATGCGGCGGCTGTTTACCGTTCAGATTGGCGGATGGGTCCGGATGTTGGCATGGTTTCTTATGACAACACCCGTATGGCTAACCACCCTGAATTTGCGCTTTCTTCGATCGATCAGAATCTTGAAAAAATGGCCGCACTGTCAGTTAAAGCTTTAGTTGATCCTCCCAGCCCCACTCCACAAATGCAGTTAATTGAGCCGTTTTTGCAGGTCAGATCCTCTTCTTTGCGCTCTGCTACGGCTAGTTAAATGTGCTCTTAAGGTGGCGGCAAGTGACAGTTTTTGCACCACTTACTGACATACGACTAGATAAACCGGCCTGTGATAGCTAGTAGCGCAGGCCACTTCAATTAACTTGTTGTACTTACATTTGCGTAATGCTAGTGTGTACTCAGCGTCATTGCTGACGCGCGTTTGCATCGCCAAATACAACACATTCAGATCACACCACAGACACCAAGGAGGAACTATGGGTGAGAAGAAGCGTCTAGGGGTTGGCGTAATCTCCCTAGGTTGGATGGGTCGTCTACACACTCGTTCTTACAAGGCCGTAGCAGAGTACTTCCCTGAGCTGGGAGTAGAGGTAGAGCTAGTTGCCGCCGCTGACCCGATTGACTCCGTGCGCGAAGAAGCCACCGGCAAACTGGGTTTCAAGCGCGCCTACGCTGACTACCACGAGCTGCTAGCAGACCCCGAGGTAGACATCGTCTCTATTGCTTCTCCTAACTTCCTCCACAAGGAAATCGCCCTCGCCGCCATTGCTGCCGGCAAGCCCTTCTGGATCGAAAAGCCCATGGGCGTAAGTGCTGTGCAGTCGCGAGAAATCGCTCAGGCCGCTGAGAAGGCTGGCCTGGTTAGCGCCGTCGGCTTCAACTACCGCCACACCCCTGCCATTGAGTACATGCGTACCCTGGTACGTGAAGGCAAGCTTGGCCGCCTGACCAACGTACGCGTTTGGTTCATTGCGGACTACAACTCTTCCCCACTAAGCCCGCTGACCTGGCGCGCTAGCAAGGAAAAGGCTGGCGCCGGGGTGGTGCCCGACCTGATGAGCCACGGCGCAGACCTGGCCCAGTACATCGTGGGCCGTATTGCCTCCGTCAGTGCCATCACCGACACCTTCATCACCGAGCGTCCTATCCCCACCAAGATGGGTGTGGGCCACTCCGGTTTCGAAATCGGCGATGAGGTTGGCGAGGTTGAAAACGAAGACTACGTAGCCATGCTGGTACGTTTCGACAACGGCGTGGTAGGTACGTTGGAGTCTTCTCGCGTCAGCGTAGGCCCGCGCGCGGAGTACGTGGTTGAGGTTTACGGCACCGAGGGCTCTGCCCGCTGGAACTTCGAGCGCCTTAACGAGCTGGAAGTATGCCTCGGCGTCGACGGCGGAGCCACCCACGGCTACACCCGTGCCATGGCCAACCCCGCTTGGGGTCAGTGGTCCCGCTTCCAACCGGCTATCGGCACCTCCATGGGCTTTGATGACATGAAGGTGGTTGAGGCTGCCCAGTTCATCCAGTCCGTTCTAACTGGTGAGCAGCTTGCGCCTTCAGCAGCCGACGCTTGGTGCGCCGCTGAAGTTGATGAGGCCACCGTCGCCTCTGCCGCTGATGGCCAGTGGCACGAAGTTGCTCGCGTCGAAGGCAACACTACCTTCGACAAGTGATACTACTCCTGGCCCCTTTGGCCCCCTAGCTCAGGGGCCAGGCAATTGCGCCGTTTGCCGGCAAACACAATAATTAAAAAGACTTGCCCCCCACTGCTGGGGGTACACACTCGTAGATGAGTGAAAAATAGGAAAGGAGCCACCCAATGTCAAAGGGTGACATCTCCCTGAAGAATATCAACAGGGAGCAGATGCAGAAGGCGGTTGACAAGACTCCGCCTTCTGGCAAGCACCGTGGCGTGGTTGCCATCGCAGCCGTAGCTACGCTAGGTTCACTGCTATTTGGTTACGACACCGGTGTAATCAGTGGCGCATTACCCTACATGTACATGCCCAATGGCGCTTCTGGTCTGGCACTGACCAGTATCGAAGAGGGCGCTATCTCTGGTGTTCTGCTAGTTGGCGCAGCTATTGGCGCGCTCATTGGTGGTTTGCTATCCGACAAGTACGGTCGTCGCCACAACATCACCTTGCTGGCCATCCTGTTCTTCTTCGGTGCCTGTGGTAACGCCTTCAGCCCGAACGTGTGGATCATGTACATCTTCCGCTTCATCCTGGGCTTTGCCGTGGGTGGTGCCAGCGCAACCGTTCCCGTCTACCTAGCTGAAACTGCGCCTAAGCGTATTCGTGGCTCCATTGTGGCCCTGGACCAGCTGATGATCGTTACCGGTCAGCTGCTTGCCTTCACCATTAACGCCATCATCAACTCCATGAGTGGCGGCCCCTCGCTGACCATCACCGCTGACCCTTCTGGCACTCTAGACCCGAGCCTGCTGGGCCGTGAAATCTCCTTCGACGTTCTGTCCAAGCTGCAGACCTCCCAGGGTGGTAACCTCGACCCCGCCGCCTACCACGCTTTCCTAGAACAGCTGCAGGTCAGCGCCGGTAACGGTGACACCTGGCGCTACATGATCGTACTGTGCTCCATCCCGGCTGTGGCTCTGTGGATCGGTATCCGCCTCATGCCCGAGTCCTCCCGTTGGTACCTGGCTAAGGAACGTCTCTACGACGCCATCGGTGCCCTCAAGCGCGTGCGCAACGAGGAAAAGGATGGCCCCCTGGCCGACGAGCTTATGGAAATGGTCCAGGCTCACCAGCAGGAAGAAAAAGAGCACGCTCAGCGCAAGGGCTTTGGCTACGTCATGGCCACTCCGTGGCTGCGTAAGCTGATGTTCGTAGGTATCTTCCTGGCTATCACCAACCAGCTAACCGGTGTTAACACCGTTATGTACTACGCCCCCAAGGTTCTGCAGTACGCCGGTATGTCCACCTCCGCCTCCATTACCGCCCAGGTTGCTAATGGTGTCATGAGTGTTATCGGTTCCACCCTGGGTATCTGGCTGATCTTGAAGTTCCGTCGTCGTCAGATCCTGATCGCCGACGTGATCGGTGTGGGTATCTCCTTGCTGGCCATTGCCGCTATCTTCGAGTTCACCATTGCTCCGCACATCGATAACAAGACCACCCCGCCGAGCTGGGCTGCCTACCTGATCCTGGCCCTGATGGCCGTATTCATGCTGATCGTTCAGTCCTCCAACGGAACCATCGTGTGGACCATGATGGGTGAAATCTTCCCGTCTAACGTACGTGGCGTCATGAACGGTACCGCTATCTTCTGCCTGTGGATTGTCAACGCCATCGTGGGTTGGACCTTCCCCTACATGATGGAGAACCTCGGTGGTGGTATCACCTACACCATCTACGGTGTCACCAACCTGGTAGTGGCCGTGATCCTGTTCAAGATCATGCCTGAAACCGCTGACAAGTCTCTGGAAGAGATTGAGGTCGAGATGAAGGCTCGCTTCTCCTGACCAAAACTTGTGGGGTGTTTGCCGTAAGACAAGCACCCCACTTTCAGCGGTATCTAACTGCCGCTACAGTTCGACGTCGCCCCTAATTAGCCGTTAGGCGCGCGCCCGGGGCAGCATAGCTACTTACCCCAAAACGCACGCAGGATACGCATAGGATCAGGGGCGGCGTCGGACGAAAAACTGTTCACCGGCTCAAACAAAATAAAATTAATTGTCCAGACATTGAAGTCGCAGAAACCTTTCTACATAAACTTCTTTATGAGCACCCAAAGCCGGGATCCGCTCACCGAATGCTAAAATACAAAGGAGTTGCAATGGCAGCAAAGCTAGACCCCACCACCGCCATCACTGACCCACACGGCATCACCTGGGGCATGCACCCCATCAGCTGGCGTAACGATGACATTCCCGAGGTTGGCGAATGGAACACTATTGACGTCATGTTCGACGACCTGGCCACCGTTGGCTTCCGTGGCACCGAGGTTGCCGGCTGGTACCCGCCCAAGGAAGAGGTCAAGGCTAAGGCTGACGCCGCTGGTCTGAAGATCGTGGCCCAGTGGTTCTCCTCCTTCATCATTCGCGACGGTATCGACGCTGTTATCCCCGAGTTCCGCGCCACCTGCGAGTACCTGCAGTTCCTGGGCGCCACCCGCGTGGTGGTCTCTGAGCAGACCGGCTCCGTGCAGGGTGTCCGCGACATCTGCATCTTCGAGAACAAGCCCGTCCTCAAGGACGAGGAGTGGCCGGTTCTGGCCGAGGGCCTGAACAAGCTCGGCGAGATCGCTCACGAGTACGGCCTGGACCTGGTCTACCACCACCACCTGGGCACCGTTGTGCAGACCAAGGAAGAAACCTTCAAGCTCATGGAGCTGACCGACCCGGCCAAGGTCTCCCTCCTGTTCGACACCGGCCACGCTTTCGTGGGTGACGGCGACGTCCTAGGCCTGCTACACGGCGCTATCGACCGCATCAAGCACGTCCACTTCAAGGACGTTCGCCCCGAGAAGATGGCCGAGTCCAAGGAAGCCAAGCGCTCCTTCCTCGACTCCTTCCTGGCCGGCATGTTCACCGTGCCCGGCGACGGCACCATCGACTTCACCGAGCCCTACAACTTCCTAGTTGAGCACGGCTACAAGGGTTGGATCCTGGTTGAGGCCGAGCAGGACCCCAAGGTTGCCGAGCCCCTGAAGTACGCCAAGATCGCTCGCAGCTACGTTGAGGAAAAGCTCATCAATGCCTGATGCCTAGCACTTTACCCCAAAGCTTGTAAAGCTAGCAATTAAGCCAGCTTTACAGCTACGGGAATATGTCCCGGATCGCCTAATAGCGGTTCGTGACTTTATTTATGCCTGAACGTGTTTTATTATGCCTGAGCGTGTTTTATGCCTGAGCACGTTTTAGGTCTGGCACCCCTAAAGTACATCCGCCACCCACGCGCAGAGCAACCGAGCCAGGAGCCTGGGCTTTCAAAGTCTGGCCTCATAGTGATCATATTGGGCGCCAACATAATCAGTGGCTGGTGGTTAGGGATGATTCCCTGACCACCAGCTGTGGCTCTAGCACCTGGTTGCGTCCGCTTAGGTCAGCTGCCGGGCTGCTGGTAGCCGCAGGGACGCTGGTAGCGCGGGCGCCGTCGGCACCTCACCCCGGACGGCCCGAGCTGCGCCGTCGGCACCAAAAGCGGCACCCTCAACCCCTGCAACCAACCCCACAGGCGGCGTCGAAAACCGACATAACTAACAAAAAGCCACAAAATAAGAGATGTTTCACCCCTGCCTACAGCCAAGCTTGGCAAAGTTAAGCATGACAATGAGGCAGACTTAGAGCATGGGACGCCGAGGTCACCTCGGCCGCCCCGCGAACGATTTGATAGAAGATCCGAGGTTGTAGCGTGGCACACAGCATTTATATCAGCTCCCCCAGCGCTGGCTCGGGCAAGTCAATGGTGGCTTTGTCCCTAGCTTCAGCACTAACCAAGGTGGTGGCCAAGGTTGGCATTTTCCGCCCCTTCGTATTTGACCGTGAAAATGACCTATTCACCCCGCTCCTACTTGAGCACTCAGGCTCACACCTAAGCGCTGAGCAGGTCATTGGTGTCACCTGGGACGAATTCCGCGCCGACCCTGAGGCCGGCATGGCCGCCATCATTGAGGCCTACCGTAACGTGGCCCGCGAGCACGACGTGGTCATCATTGACGGCTCTGACTACGACGGCGTCGCCGGCAACCCCGAACTGACCCTAAACGCCCAGGTAGCAGCCAACATTGGCGCCCCCACCCTGCTGGTAGTAAACGGCAACCAGGGCCCTTCCGAAGCACTAGCCAGCGCCCAGGTATCGATTAAGGAAATCGCCGCCGAGCACGCCCGAGTGGTGGCCGTGGTAGCCAACCGCTGCAAGCCCAGCGAGCGTGAAGCTATCGAGTACCTACTCAAGTCCAAGCTGGAGGGGCTAACTGTCACCTCCATCCCGGAAGTGCCGCTACTGGCCGCCCCAAGCGTCGGCGAAGTTATGCGCACCATTGACGGCCAGCTACTTTCCGGCGACCCGGCACTGCTAGAGCGTGAAGCTGAAGACCTACTCATCTGCGCTATGGATGTCTCCCACGCTATGGAGCGTCTACGTGACGGCCAGCTAGTAGTTGTTCCCTCAGACCGCGTAGGTATCATCATCGCTCTGGCTGCCGCACACGCCTCCACCGCCATGCCTTCCCTGGCTGGTTTGGTACTAAACGGTGGTTTCCCGCTGCCTACCGTGCCCGCCGAGCTGATCAAGGGTCTAAGCACCTCGCTACCTATCATCACCACCAACCTGGACACCTTCAAGGTGGGTCTGGCTGCTGGTTCCATTAAGGCTCACATCGCCCAGGGCTCCAAGCACAAGATCGACGTCGCTCTCACCACTTTCGAGCAGGAAGCTGACGTTAAGGGCATTATGGACGCCCTGGATGTGGCCCGCTCCGAGGTGGTTACCCCGCTGATGTTCCAAAGCGAACTGATCGAGCGCGCCCGCAACGACCGCCGCACCATTGTGCTACCTGAGTCTGAAGACGACCGTGTGCTGCGCGCCGCTGACTCAGTGCTGCGCCGCAACGTAGCCAACGTGGTGCTGCTGGGTGACGAAAAGGCTGTACACGCCCGCGCCACTGAGCTGGGCCTGAACATTTCCGGTGCCCGCATCGTGTCTGTACACGACGAGGAGCTGCTAGAAAAGTACGCCACCGAGTTTGCCCGCCTGCGCGCCAAGAAGGGCGTCACCCTGGAGCAGGCCCGCGAAAAAGTCCAGGACGTGTCCTACTTTGGCACCATGATGGTGCACATGGGCGACGCCGACGGTATGGTTTCGGGCGCGGTACACACCACCGCCCACACCATCGTGCCTTCCTTCCAGATCATCAAAACCAAGCCGGGCACCTCCATTGTTTCCTCAGTGTTCTTGATGCTGCTTGAAGACCGCGTACTGGTTTACGGTGACTGCGCCGTCAACCCTGAGCCCACCGCTGAGCAGCTGGCTGACATCGCCATTTCCTCGGCTGAAACCGCCCGCCAGTTCGGGGTGGAGCCGCGTGTGGCCATGCTGTCCTTCTCCACCGGCACCTCCGGCAAGGGCGCGGATGTGGACAAGGTTCGCACCGCCACTGAACTGGTCCGTCAAAAGGCCCCTGAGCTGGCCGTTGAGGGCCCCATTCAGTACGACGCCGCCATTGACCCCTCCGTGGCCGCCACTAAGGCCCCTGGTAGCGCTGTTGCCGGACGCGCCAACGTGTTCATCTTCCCGGACCTTTCCAGCGGTAACATCGGCTACAAGGCCGTGCAGCGTTCTTCTGGAGCGGTGGCGGTGGGCCCGATCCTGCAGGGCCTGAACAAGCCGGTAAACGACCTGTCTCGCGGTGCGCTGGTGGAAGACATCATTAACACCGTGGCCATCACTGCCGTACAGGCACAGGGCTAAAAGCAAGCACTAACAACGCAAGTAACGCCAAGTAACACAAGGGATTTTTATGGCACTGCACACCGTTTTGGTGATCAACTCCGGTTCTTCCTCCATCAAGTACCAGCTGGTGGACCCTGACTCTGGTCAGGCTCTGGCCTCAGGTCTGGTGGAGCGTATCGGTGAGGAAATGGGTGCGATCACCCACAAGCACGACGAAGCTAAGACTGTGATCGAAGCTCCCGTACCTGACCACCGCGCCGGCCTAGCCAAGGTGCTGGAGCTATTTGAAAGCGAAGGCCCCTCCCTGGCAGAGGCCAACATTGCCGCCGTCGGTCACCGCGTAGTGCAGGGTGGACGCTACTTTGACGGCCCCGCCCTGGTGGATGAGGCGGTAGAGAACCGGGTTGAGGCGCTAATCCCGCTAGGCCCGCTACACAACGGCCCGGCCCTAGCCGGTATCCGCGTAGCTCGCCAGCTGCTGGCGGACGTGCCGCACGTGGTTGTTTTCGACACCGCTTTCTTCCAGGGCCTGCCGGAAGCCTCCGCGCGTTACGCCCTGAACCGCGAGGTTGCCGACAAGTACGAGATTCGCCGCTACGGCGCCCACGGCACCAGCCACCAGTACGTTTCCTCCACTGTCAGTCAACTGCTGGGTCGCGACGACCTCAAGCAGATTGTGCTGCACCTGGGTAACGGCGCCAGTGCCTCCGCTGTTGTGTGCGGGCGCGCAGTAGACACCTCCATGGGTCTAACCCCGCTGGAGGGCCTGGTTATGGGTACCCGCACCGGCGACATCGACCCGGCTGCGGTATTCCACCTGGCCCGCGTGGCCGGGATGGACGCCCAGGAGCTGGACCACCTGTTCAACCGTGAGTCCGGCATGAAGGGTCTATGCGGCGACAACGACATGCGTGAAGTGTGGAAGCGTATCACCACCGGCGACACCCAGGCCCGCGAAGCCATGGACATCTACATTCACCGCCTACTCAAGTACGTGGGTTCTTACACCGCTGTCATGGGTGGTCTAGATGCCCTCACCTTCACCGCTGGTATTGGTGAGAACGACGCCGCCATTCGCGCCGAGCTGTGCGCTCGCCTGGGTTGGTTGGGTGTTGAGCTAGATGAGCAGGCCAACAACCAGCGCAGCCCCGAGCCGCGCGTGGTGTCCACCCCCGACTCGAAGGTGAAGGTGCTGGTAGTACCCACCAACGAGGAGCTGGCCATTGCCCGCCAGGCCATGACCCTGGTCTGAGACATTAGCCGCGCTAGTACTAGCGGCGCCGGTACTAGCGACGCCGGTACTAGCGGCGCTGGTACTAACGGCGCCGACGCCCAGGCTACCGCCAAATCAGGCGCCGACGCCCAGGCTGCCGCCAAATCAGGCGCTGGGCGCCAGCGGCGATAGCTGCCTGCCCGCGCCGGAAAACCTGGCCACGCTAGCAGCAACGCTGGCGCCACTGGCGCCGCGTTGTTGCCGCAAAGCTAGCCAGAGCTAAAGCAATGTGGGCCGGAATTTACATTCCGGCCCACATCTTTTGTTTCACGTTAAACGTGCGGCCTGCCCCTAAAACAGGGTGTCAGGGTTAGAGTCAGCTAATTTACCATGCCCGCTATGGCGGTTAGCAGACAAGATTTCTTGCTGCGTTGAGGCAATTGTTTGCTGCGCGCTAGCAATCTTTTGTTGAATCTTGGCGATCTTTTGTTGTGCTACCGCGATTTTTTGTTGAATCGCCGCAATGCTTTGTTGGGCGTCAACTATCTTTTGCTGTTCTGAGGCAATTTCTCGTTGCGTCTGCGCAATCTGTTGCTGCAAAGCAGTAACGTTTTGTTGCGGTTGCGCCGTCGCGGCCACAGTCCCAACCCGCGAGGGAGCGTGAGGTGGTGTCTTAACCGAGCTGGGCGCCGTCGTCGTATTCCCCTTAATTTCCCCGCGAGTCCACCCTGGGCCACTCTCCACCGAGACGTGACGCTGGTAAGCCGTGGCGGCGGCGCGGGCCTTATCATCAGCGGCCTCATTGAGGGGGTGGCCGCTGTGACCACGCACCCATTCAAAACTCACCTTACGGCCAGTAATGGCTTTATCGATAGCCTGCATTAAATCAGCGTTAAGTACCGGGCTTTTATCTGATTTACGCCAACCACGCTTTTTCCAACCTGACATCCATTTAGTCACCGAATTAATCACGTACTGCGAATCAGCCAGCACATGCAATTCCTCATTGGTGGGTGCGGTAGCTTTCAACAGCTCCAACAGCGCCGTAAGTTCACCCCGATTATTGCTGCTATTAGGCCAACCCCCGGCCGCCCAGCAGTTTTCATCCACATACCAGGCCCAACCAGCTGGGCCGGGATTACCCAAGGCAGAACCATCTACCGCAACAACAGTCGTCATAGCCCAATATTAAAGACAAACAAAAACCCCCGCTGCGTAAAAACGCTGGCGGGGGCTTAAGTTTAGACGTATCAGGCGTCCAGGTCGGTCTCTAGCAGAGCCTTGAGGGCTTCCAGACCTGCCTCGGCACCTTCGGCCTCGCTGGTCAGGGTGACGACGTCACCGAAGGTGGCACCTAGGGTCATGACACCGAGGATGGAGGAAGCGTCTACCGGGCTGCCGCCTTCCTTGGCAATGGTGACCGGGATGCCCTGTTCGCCAACGGCCTTGACGAAAGCAGCGGCAGGACGAGCGTGTAGGCCGACCTTGGAGGCGATGGTGGCGGTTACCTGTGCCATAAACATTCTCCTTGACTGAAGTTATTGCCAGCGTTGGCTGGTAGCTATGAGAACGCGCCGCAGGTTGCCGCGCGTGCTGGGTATTACTTTACCGTGTTCTAGGTCAAAATTTCACCTGGGTTAAGCAGGTAAATAAATTTTTTGGCAAACATACTGGTTTGATTGTCTGCACAGCATCTGCAAGGACTTAGCGTAGGCTTTCAGTCCCAGCAGCAGACGGCTTTCAGTTCCAGCCGGCTTTTACGACGTCGTCGCCCCCGCCACCGGCGTTACCCCCACCC
>ERZ772770.73-NODE-73-length-22269-cov-3.53619_pt1 | contig 22269 bp, 14 predicted proteins | sample MGYA00511361_ERZ772770 | MGnify/ENA primary metagenome ERZ772770 (study PRJEB29015, sample SAMEA2738026) | human oral metagenome | biome: human oral; feature: human-associated habitat; material: saliva | place: China | collected 2251 ... | reverse complement strand
TCTGCCTCGCGCCTACACCTATATATGCATGCGAAAAGCCCCCGGCTCCTCCCCATCTAGGGTGGGGGAAACCGGGGGCTTTCTCACGCTATCCGTTACGGCGCTGTCTGTTACGGCGCTATCTCAGGCGCTATCTCAGGCGCTATCCGCTAATGGTAGCTGTTATGCCTTGGGTGCTTCGTAGCGGGGGAACACCGGTGCGGGTGCGGGCAGTTCGGTGCCGGGCACGAGTGCGGTGCTGAGGGCTGCGAACTGGCGTGCGTCGCCTTCGGGCACGCCGAGCAGGGTCAGCAGCTTGGCGGTCGAGTCGGGCATGACGGGCTGTAGCAACAGGGCGACCTGGCGCACGACCTCGAGGGTCACGTACAGCACAGTGTTCATGCGGTCGAGTTCGCCGTTCTTGCGCAGGGTCCAGGGCTCCTGCTCTGCGAAGTAGGCGTTGGTGTCTGCGAGCACGGTCCAGATGCGGTCGAGTGCGCGGTGGAATGCCTGCTCGTCGAAGTCTGCACGGACCGGCTCGTAGAGGGCTGCCGCCTCGTCGAGGAATCTTGCGGTCTGCCTCGGTGAATTCGCCGTGCTCGGGCACTGCACCGCCGCAGTTCTTGGCGACCATGGACAGGGAACGCTGGGCGAGGTTGCCGAGGTTGTTTGCCAGGTCGGAGTTGATGCGGTTGATGATGGACTCTTCGGAGTAGGAGCCGTCCTGGCCGAAGGACACTTCACGCATGAGGAAGAAGCGTACGGCGTCGAGGCCGAATGCGTCGACGAGGTTTGCGGGGTCGACGACGTTACCGACGGACTTGGACATCTTTTCGCCGTTGACGAGCAGGAAGCCGTGGCCGAAGACGCGCTTGGGCAGTTCGATTCCGGCGGACCACAGGAATGCGGGCCAGTAGATGGAGTGGAATCGGGTGATGTCCTTGCCGATGAGGTGCAGGTCGGCGGGCCAGTACTTGGTGAACAGTTCGTTGTCGGTGTCGGGGTAGCCGAGGCCGGTGAGGTAGTTGGTGAGGGCGTCGACCCACACGTACATGACGTGCTTGTCGTTGCCGGGTACGGGTACGCCCCAGTCGAAGGTGGTGCGGGAGATGGACAGGTCGTTGAGGCCGCCCTTGACGAAGGAGATCAGTTCGTTACGGCGCGATTCGGGGTAGACGTAGCCTTCGTTGGCGTAGAGTTCGAGGAGCTTGTCGCCGTACTTGGAGAGGCGGAAGAAGTAGGATTCTTCTTCGGTCCATTCGACTTCGGTACCGGTGGCGATGGCGTAGCGCTGGCCGTCGCGTACTTCGGTTTCGTCTTCTGCGTAGTAGGCTTCGTCGCGGACGGAGTACCAGCCGGCGTACTTGTCGAGGTAGATGTCGCCGTTTTCTTCCATGCGCTTCCAGATTGCCTGGGATGCGACGTAGTGGTCGGGGTCGGTGGTGCGGATGAAGCGGTCGTAGCTGATGTTCAGCGCGTCGTTCATTGCTTTGAAGCGTGCGGAGTTCTCGTCGGCGAGTTCCTTGGCGGTCTTACCGAGCTTTTCGGCGGTGGTCTGCATCTTCTGGCCGTGCTCGTCGGTGCCGGTCATGAAGCGCACGTCGAAGCCGTCGAGGCGCTTGAAGCGGGCTAGCACGTCGGCTGCGATGGTTTCGTAGGCGTGGCCGATGTGCGGGTTGCCATTGGGGTAGGAGATGGCGGTGGTGATGTAGAACGGAGTTGCAGTCATAACTTTCAGTTTACCGCAGTATTAGGCGAGGCTCTCACCGGGGTTACACTCTGAAATGCGATGACTCGTTGTTTGCGGGTGGAGGCTGCCACGCCGCATGTTTCTTCCGCGCCTACGCAGGGGCACCCGTCACCCGGACGCTCCGCCCTTCCTCGCTTCGCTGCGGAGAGCGTCCGTGTGACACCCTGAGGGCGCTTCCGGAAAACACGGCGCACCAGCCTAAACTTCCAGCCGCCAAGCAACACGCTAAACCGCGACAGCCCTCCCCACCCCACACGCAAAACATCCAATAACCAGGCAACAGACCAAACAGGCGACAGCCCTCCCCCGCCCCAGTTCGCTAGGCACGGGGCGCACACACGGAACCACCGCGCACCCCAACGAACCGGCGGGATAACGCGCCCCTGCCGAACCCGCAGAAACCATCCGAGGAATCGGTGTCGTCCGTAGTGACATCAGGGTGTCCGAGCTCTGCGAGGACAGGTCCCCTGTAGGAACGAGGACGAACACCGATTCCTCAACCCATAAAGACTGTATTTCAAGGGGAACGCAAAAATCCCGCCGATTCCGAAGAATCAGCGGGATTTTCTTTCAAGTGCGCCCCCTGGGACTCGAACCCAGAACCCATTGATTAAGAGTCAATTGCTCTGCCAATTGAGCTAGAGGCGCTTGTTTGTTTTTCAAGGTTTCCCTTGCAACAGAAAAATACTATACGCGAGTTTTTGTGGTGTGCGCAAGTTGATTTGAGGTGAGCCTGGACACATTATTTGGGTGGGGTGTGTGGGACACTAGACTGTGTGTATTGCATGGGGCGCGTCCGCCCTTGGTACTGTGTGGGGCGCATTCGCCGCTCCCCTGCTGATCTCTATTGATGTTTTGAGGAGTTTTTGATGAGTGTTCGTCTTGAGCCGGGTGTTCCGGCGCCTGCTTTTACCCTTGCTGATGCGTCGGGTGTGGAGCATAGCCTGAGTGATTATGCGGGCAGTAAGGTGATTTTGTATTTTTATCCGAAGGCGTCGACTCCGGGTTGTACTAAGGAGGCGTGCGATTTCCGCGATAATTTGGCGTCGTTGAAGTCGTTGGGTTATGTGGTGTTGGGTGTTTCTCCGGATTCACCGGCGGCTATTGCGCGTTTTGTGGAGAAGGAGTCGTTGACGTTCCCGCTGCTGTCTGATGCTGATCATGCGGTGGCTGAGGCGTATGGTGCGTGGGGTGAGAAGAAGAATTACGGCAGGGTGTATGAGGGCCTGATTCGTTCGACGTTTGTGATTGATGAGCAGGGTGTTATTTCTGTGGCTCAGTACAATGTGCGTGCGACGGGTCATGTGGCGAAGTTGCGTCGTGATTTGGGTATTGATCCGAAGTAGGGTCGTGCTTTCTGTGTGTGTAGCGTGAGGGGCGGCGGCTCTGCACGAGGGTTACTGTTTGGCGTGTTTGCGGGTTTTTTGCCCTATGGGGACTGATTTTAAGGCTTGGAGAACCTTGGTTCCTGGTGTACACTAATTTTTTGTTGCCTCAGACGCATACATCTTTTGATGTGGGGTGACACTGCGCGCGAGTGGTGAAATTGGCAGACACGCAGGATTTAGGTTCCTGTGCCTTATGGCGTGGGGGTTCAAGTCCCCCCTCGCGCACACACACATTTTGCATTGGGCCCGTCGTCACGGTTTTCGTGGCGGCGGGTTCTCTTGTATGTGCCTTGCCGGGGTGGGTGTGTCTCGCCCGGTTGGGTGTTGAACCGTTATCCTGAGAGGTAAGCATCCGCGACGGAAGAGAGGACCCTCCCGTGCAGCATCAGCCTTATGCATCGTCAGCTGTTGGCAGTTCTGGTGAGCTATTGCGAGCCACTGCCGGTTCGAGTGGCTTGAGTCGACGCGCCGTTTTGCGTTTTGGCGCGCTTTTTAGTGCTGGTTTGGCGCTTTCTGCGTGTTCCGATCAGTCGTCTGCCGGTTCGTCTGTTGCTTCTTCGGCGAGTGCGTCGTCTGCTGATGCGCGTCGTGTGTTTCGTTTTGCGCAGGGTGCGGCGCCGCTGGGTTTGGATCCGGCGTTGTTTCCTGTGGCGAGTACGTATCAGGTGACGGCGCAGGTTTTGCAGACGTTGTTGGTGGCGAATCATTACACGGGTGATCCTGAGGTTCAGGATTCGTTGTGTAGTGACTGGAAGATTTCTGATGACCGTTTGACGCATACATTTGTGTTGCGTGAGGTGCATTTTAGTAATGGCGTTGCGTTGACTGCGGATGCTGTGGTGCAGAATTTCCAGAGGTGGCAGGCGTTGGCTACGGGTGAGGGTACTGCTGCTTTGGCGGTGCCTGCTCAGCCGTTGTTTGCGTGGGGTTTTGGTGTGACGAAGCCGGGTTCTGTTGATCCTTCGGCGGTGGAGCCTGCGCCTGTTCAGGCGTCTCCGTCGGGTGCGGCGACTCCGAGTGCTTCGGCGAGTGCTTCGGCGAGTGCTTCGGCGAGTGCTTCCGCATCTGCTTCCCCGAGTGCTTCTGAGACGGCTACCCCGAGCGCCTCTGCGAGCGCTTCTGATGCCGCGAATCCGGGTGATAAGAAGCCCGCGCAGGAGGCTTCTGCGCCGTATGCGGTGCAGTCTTTCGTGCCGCTGGTTTCGTCGGTGGTGGCGAATGGTAACTCTGTGGTGGTGACGCTGTCGCGTCCTTCGTTGGCGTTCCCGCGTATTTTGACGCAGCAGGCGTTCGGCATTATTGAGCCTTCGCTTTTTCGTGCTGACCTGAAGTTGACGGGGCACCCGGTGGGTACGGGTGCGTTCCGTGTGGAGTCGTTCAAGGACGGCACGGTGCGTCTGCTGAAGAATACCCATTTTGAGGGTCAGGCACCTGAGCTGGATGAGATTCAGATTTCGACTCTCACTTCGTCGGATAAGCGTTATTTTGCGCTGATGGAGGGTCATATTGATGCCTGTGATCAGGTGAATTCAACTGATCTGGGTCAGTTGGCGCGTGATGGTTATCAGACTCCGGGTCGTGACCCGTTCTCGCTGGTTTATTTGGGTTTGAATACGGCGCATCCGGTGTTGAAGAATATTTCGGTGCGTCGCGCTATTGCGCATGCTGTGGATCGTGGTGCACTACGTCAGTATTACCCGCAGGGTACGTCGGATGCACAGACGCTGATTTCGCCGTCGTTCCGCATTAAGGCTGATGACGCGAAGGATTACACGGACCGCAATCAGGATATGGCGCGCTCACTGTTGGCGGCGGCAGGGTACGACAATCAGGTGATTGAGTGCTACTACCCTGCCGATGTTTCTCTGCCGTGGATGGATACTCCGCAGAAGGTGTATTCGGAGATGGTGGCTTCGCTGATTGAGGTGGGCCTGAATATTAAGCCGGTGCCCCTGCCGTGGGCTGAGTATCTGCCGAAGAGCCGTGAGGTTTCTTCTGAGCGCGGTATTACGCTGGCTGGTTTCTACGGCATGTACCGTGACCCGTATGCGTTCTTTGGTCCGGTGTTGGCGCCGCTGATTGCTGAGCATCAGGTGCGTTCGTTGATTGCTGATGCGCCTTCGGATATGACGACTGGTTTGACGAAGAAGAGTTCTGATGTGCCGTCGTCGGGCGGTTCAGATTCGAATGTACGGATTTCTGCGACTCCGAGCCCGCACCCGAGCTATTCGCTGGATCCGTTGACTCCTGAGGAGGAGGCTTCGGCTTCTGCATCGCCGAGCCCGTCGGCAACTCCTTCGCCGTCGCCTACTGCTGCGGCTGTGGCGCCGTCGCCTCGTTTTACGGAGATTCTGGAGGCGATTCGTACCGCAGATTCTGCCGATTCGGTGGATTCGCAGCGTGAGTTGTACGCGAAGGTTCTGTCTCAGCTGGGTCAGTTCATGCCGGCGGTTCCGCTGCTGAATGTGACGTCTAAGGTGGCTGTGAGCCGTGAGGTTCAGGGTTATCAAACGGAGCAGAATGCGATTGAGCTGTTCAGTAAGTTGCGCAAGTTGTAGACAGTTCAGGTTTGAGTATTGCGTTGCATGTGTGTTTGGCGTGCCTTAGAGGGTTTTTACCTTCCAGGGAAGCCACTATGTGAACTGCAACACTCTCCTGTTATTTGCTGATTCTAGCTATGCCTCCCCCGCCAAAAGGAGTAGGCTAGATGATGTACCCCACAGTCATTGTGCCCAAGGACGGGCACCCTCACCCCAAGGGAGAATTCAGTGGTAGCACGTACTGAACGAACCGACGTCGTCCTGGTCGGCGGCGGCATCATGAGCGCCACCCTCGGCGTGTTCCTCAAGGAGCTCGAACCGACCTGGAATATTATCCTGCTCGAACGCCTCGACAAGGTTGCTCAGGAATCCTCCAACCCCTGGAATAACGCAGGTACCGGCCACTCGGCACTGTGCGAGCTCAACTACGCCCCCACTGGTCCCGACGGCACTGTCTCCGCCGCCAAGGCGCTGAACATTAACGAGCAGTTCCAGGTTTCGCGCCAGTTCTGGGCATCCCTGGTTGAGAAGAATATTCTGACTGACACCAGCTTCATCAACCCGGTACCCCACATGTCTCTGGTCTTCGGTGAGGATCACTCCAAGTACCTGGCTGCACGCTACGATTCCTTCCGCAAGGAGAAGCTCTTCGAGCGCATGGAATTCTCCACCGATCGCGAGAAGATTGCCGAGTGGGCACCGCTGACCGTCAAGGGCCGTAAGGGTAACGAGCAGATGGCCGCAACCTGGTCCCCCGAAGGTACCGACGTGAACTTCGGTGCCCTCACCGAGCAGCTGGTCGACTACCTGCAGACCAAGGGCGTTGAGGTTCGTTACGGCTACCAGGTCACCAACCTGAACCGCGAATCCAACGGCTCCTGGACCGTTGACGCGATTAACCGCATCAACAAGGAAGAGCCGCTGACCATCAACGCGAAGTTCGTGTTCCTCGGTGCCGGTGGTGGCGCCCTGCACCTACTGCAGAAGTCCGGCATTGAAGAGGGTAAGGGCTACGGCGGCTTCCCCGTTTCCGGTCTGTTCCTGCGCAACACCCACGAGGCTACCGCAAGCCAGCACAACGCTAAGGTGTACGGTCAGGCTTCGGTGGGTGCGCCTCCCATGTCTGTGCCCCACCTGGACACCCGCTACGTGGACGGCAAGCGCGCCCTGCTCTTCGGCCCCTACGCCGGTTTCAAGACGAACTTCTTGAAGCAGGGTTCCGTACTGGATCTGCCGCTGTCCCTGCGCCTGCACAACCTGTACCCCATGACCCGTGCAGGTCTGGACAACTTCTCCCTGGTCAAGTACCTGCTCTCCGAGCTGGTCAAGAACAAGAACGCTCGCCTGGAGACCCTGCACCAGTACTACCCCGAGGCTGACGGCGGCGAGTGGGAGCTCATCGAGGCCGGCCAGCGCGTCCAGATTATGAAGAAGGACGCGAAGAAGGGCGGCATCCTGCAGTTCGGTACCGAGGTTGTTTCTGCAGCTGACGGCTCCATTGCGGCACTGCTGGGTGCATCCCCCGGTGCTTCTACCGCGGCTCCGATTATGCTGAACCTGCTCAAGCAGTGCTTCCCCGCCAAGATGGCTGGCTGGGAGCCTCGCCTGAAGGAGCTCATCCCCGGTTACGGTGTGAAGCTCAACGATAACCACGACCTGGCTGATGAGGTTATGGCTCACACCGCTAAGGTTCTGGGTATTCACAACTAGTTTTCAGCTAGTCTATAACAGCATCCGACAAGGCTTTTTGAAGCTTTTTGGGGCGGCGACCCTCTCTAATTGACCAACAGGTCAAGTATCTGCACTCGCAGAAAAATGCGGGAGGGTTAGAAAACCCTATAATGTCACCGCAGGGGCGGGAAGGACAGCTCATTGTTCTCCCCGCCCCTTCTGTGCGCCCGCACGCTCTCAACCGGGCAAGCAGGCAATCACATGTGTACAACCCACTCATTCAAGGAGCCCCATTGGCTGCACACACCGGCTCTTCTACGGACACCTCCTCAACCACGGTATCCGCCGGAGCTCGCCGCGGACTCTTCTCACGCAAACAGAAGCCCGCAACCCCCAAGTACGTCAGCGTTAAACTACGCGACTTCCCCAAGGGCAGCATCCTCTACATTCTGCGCCGCACCCTCTTCAGGTTCACCGCCAACGGCGGCACCGACATGGCGGCAGCCCTCACCTACTTCACCGTACTGTCCGTCTTCCCGGCACTGCTGGCGATCGTCTCCCTGCTCGGTATTTTTGGTCAGGGCGAAGACAGCGCCAACGCCATCCTCGCTTTCCTCAAGGACAACGCCCCCACCCAGATGTACGGCATCCTGGAAGACCCGATTAGGCAGCTCACCAGCGGTCAGGGTGCAGGCCTGGTTCTGCTGACCGGTATCCTCAGTGCCCTCTGGTCCGCCTCCGGATACACCGGCTCCTTCGGCCGCGCACTCAACCGCGTCTACGGCGTGCGTGAAGGCCGCCCCGGCTGGTTGCTCAAGCCCATCAATGTGCTCGTCACCGCTGTGCTCATCATCCTCGTGGTACTCATGATTCTGATGATGTTGCTGGGCGTAACCGTCCTTGATTTGGTCGGTCAGTACGTACCCGAAACCGTGGACATGGAGCTGATCAAGCTCATCTGGCTCAACGGCCGTTGGGTGCTGATTCTGCTCATGGCAATCGGCCTAATTACCCTGCTCTACGCGGCAACCCCGAACGTGCGCCGATTCAAGGCGTGGAAGCTCTCTGCCGGTGCGGCACTCGCCCTGGCGGGTATGGGTCTGGGTGCTTTCGGCTTCACCCTCTACGCCAATAACTTCAGCAAGTACAACGCCACCTACGGCCTGATCGGTGGTGTGATCGTGATGCTGCTGTTCATCTGGATCATGAACAATATGCTGCTCTTCGGCGCACACCTGGACGCCGAAATCATGCTCATGCGCCAAATCATTGCCGGCGAAGACGACCATGGCCACTTGAAGATTCAGCCTCGTCAGACTTCCGCTTCCCGCGCAATGAAGGCACGCCAGGAGCGGCTCATGTCTGCAGGACGCGAACTGCAGCAGCAGGCGGTCGGCCAGGGCATGCTCCCCAAGCCGAAGGGCCCCTCCATTGCGGATCGCGTGCAGAAGGCGGTGGACACCAACACCACCATGATTCGCACGCTCATTGCCGATGGTAAGGAACGCCTCGACAGTAGCAAGGAGCAGCAGCAAAAGCAGGCTAAGGCAGACACCACGGCGGAAGCCACCGAATCTGAGGCGAAGGTTGAGCCTCAGCAGGAGGCGCTCTTCGACCTGGGTGCTGACACTCCGAGCGGCGACAATATAAGCGCGGCGAAGAAGAACTAAGCGGCAGCTCAGCTGAGCGCGTATCGCCTCCACCTTTCAAGGGCGTGGGACAGAAACCCCGCGCTGGTCACTAAGATAGACATATGACCAGTGCAGATTTCTCTCCCGCGCCCTTTGCTGTGCCCGCCGTTGCTCTCCCCGATCTCGCGTACACCCTCTACCAGCCGCAGCAGCTCACAAGCCGCGTCCCCGCCCTCATGATTCACGGCTTCGCCACCCGCGGCGATCAGCTCTACGGCGGCACCGGTTGGATCCGCCAATACCTGCGCGCCGGATACCCCGTGCTGGTCGTTAACCTGCCCTACCACACGGACGGATACCTCAAAGACCCGCAGTTCACGGTTGATTGCAAACTCCCTGCTCATACGCAGGTGATGAGCGGTGAAATCCCGTTTGATTCGGTGCCCTCTGTTGATGCGGCAGATGTCGATTCTGCGGGTGTCGATGCGGCGGGCGTCGATGCGGCGGGTCAGCCGCTGACCCCCATTCACCTGCTCACCGGCGCACTTGCCCAGCTGTTGCGCACCGTAGCCGCCGAGAACGACCTCGGCGTTGAGCTGGCGCCCCGCGCGCACGTTATCGGCTTCTCCTTCGGCGCGCGTATCGGCTGGGAACTCGCCCTCACCCACCCGGAGGCGGTCGCATCCCTCACCCTGGGTGGCCTGCCCCTGCACGACCACCTCATCACCCTGCGCGCCATGCTCGAAGCGCACGAGGGTACCAGCGCCTCCGCGAGCGCAGAAACCCCGGCGGCGGACTCCACCGACGAGGCGATCGCCTCCTTCACCTCGATTATTGACAACTCCCCCATTCAGCCCAACGCGCTGCTGAAGTTCGTGCGGATTCCCTTCGGCCCGTTCTTCGACGTGCCCGCCCTGCGCGCCGGCTCCCCGGATTTGCCGGTGGGTCACCCGGGCGCGCATCCGCGCGTACCCATTGCGGTGGTGCTCGGTGACGCGGACACCATCGCCGCCGACGGCGCGGAACTCTACGACATGGTGCGCGAGGATAACCCGCTCAACCGTTTCATCTCCCTGCCCGGTCGCGACCACGTCAACGCCCTGACCTCGGGCGCGTTCCGACGCGGTGCGCTCGCCTTTGCTACCGAGGTAGAGGCGGCGACGTCATAAAACGTCAAATTCGCGGGGGCGCTTCACTATCAGCTTCATCGTGCGTCAGGTAGGCCTTAGCTCTTAGAATGGGAAGATATCAAAAAACCTTTATCTGCGGTTGAACCTCATCTGCTGATGAACCTCAGCCGCGCCCCAGCAAAGGAGCAGCATGCACAAGGTCAAGGCTGTCGTAGCCCTCGCCCAGGACGCACCCGTCACCGTCACCACCATCAACGTACCCGACCCCGGCAAGGGCGAAGCACTCGTCAAGGTCCTCACCTGCGGTGTCTGCCAGACCGACCACCACTACGTCACCGGCGGCGTCGGCCAGGACTTCCCCTACCTGCTCGGCCACGAGTCCGCAGGTATCGTCGAGGCTGTTGGCGATGACGTCACCGACATTGCCCCCGGCGACCTGGTCATCCTCAACTGGCGTGCAGTCTGCGGCGAATGCCGCGCATGCCGCAAGGGCCAGCCGCAGTACTGCTTTGCAACCCACAACGCAACCCAGAAGATGACCCTCGAGGACGGCACCGAGCTCACCCCCGCACTGGGTATCGGCTCTTTCGCAGAGAAGACCCTCGTCGCGGCAGGTCAGTGCACCAAGATCACCGCTAACATCAGCCCCGAACAGTACGCAGCAATCGGCCTGCTCGGCTGCGGCGTCACCGCGGGTCTGGGCGCCGTGCTGAACACCGGTGAGCTCAAGCGCGGTGAATCCGTGGCAGTCATCGGCTGCGGCGGCGTCGGCACCGCAGCAATCGCAGGCGCACAGCTCGGTGGCGCAACCACCATCATCGCCGTCGACATCGACGAAGAAAAGCTGGCACGCGCACGTGAGCACGGCGCAACCCACACCGTGAACTCCTCCAAGGTCGACCCCGTCGAGGCCATCAAGGAACTCACCGGCGGCTTCGGCGCAGACCTCGTCATTGACGCTGTCGGCATCGCCCCCACCTTCAAGCAGGCATTCGAAGCACGCGACCTGGCCGGCCGCGTCGTCCTCGTCGGCGTGCCCGCACCCGGCACCTCCTGGGACATCCCGCTGGATGAGGTCTTCGGCCGCGGCGGCTCCATCAAGAGCGCATGGTACGGCGACACCCTGCCCTCCCGCGACTTCCCCGAATTCGTGGACCAGTACCTGCTCGGCCGCCTTGACCTGGACGGCTTCGTCTCCGAGCGCATCCGCCTCGAAGACGTCAACGAAGCATTCGAAACCATGAAGACCGGCCGCGTGCTGCGCTCGGTCGTGGAACTCTAGGAGCGTAGCGTGAGCGAACGTATTGAACGAGTCATCACCTCCGGCACCTTCTCGCTGGACGGCGGCTGCTGGGACGTTGACAACAACGTCTGGATTATCGGCAATGACTCCTCCGTGATCATCATTGACCCTGCCCACGACGTCGACAAGATCTCCCGCACCGTCGCAGGCCGCACCGTGGAGAAGATTCTGCTAACCCACGCCCACGACGACCACATCCGCAGCGCCAAGGAGGCGGCAGAACGCTTCGGCGCACCCGTCTACCTGAACCCCGCGGACCGTGTGCTCTGGGAAATGGTGTACCCCTCCTGGGACTTCGACCACGAACTCGCTGACGGCGACGTGCTGCGCATCGGCGACACCGAGCTGAAGGTCCTCACCACCCCCGGCCACTCCCCCGGCTCCGTGTGCTTCTATGCACCCACCCTCAGCTGGGAGAACAGCGAAGGCGTCGTTTTCTCCGGCGACACCCTCTTCAACGGCGGCCCCGGCGCAACCGGACGCTCCTACAGCGACTTCGATACCATCATCGAGTCGATCTCGACCCGCCTGCTGACCCTGCCCGAGTCCACCGCGGTCCTCACCGGCCACGGCGACAGCACCGGCATCGGCTTGGAAGCACCCGAGCTTCCGGCATGGATTAAGCGCGGTCACTAAACCGGTAGCCTCACGCAGAGGCCTTCACGCGGGACCCTCCCGCGGAGGCTCACAACACGCCAAGCACGGTACGCAAAAGGCGGATGCCCCACCACCTACAGAAGGTGGCGGGGCGTCCGCCTTTAAGCATGGGCTCATCACGCTCAAGCTACCCGCAAGGAACTAGCAGCACCCTAAACTAGCCGCGTTCCGTCTCAGCCAAAGGAGCCAGCTGCTCCTCATGCTCCTCACGCCACAGGTAACCGTACAAATGGCCCAACGCAAAATACATCGTCGCAATAATCACCGGAACCATAAACGCGTTACGGTAATACGGAGCATCGCCCATATAGCCGCCCCACATGCAACCCATCGCAAGACCAACGCCCAACATCGAACGAGTAAAGAAGCTTGCCTGCGCATCAGGAATATGCTTGAGCGAACGGTTCAGCCACAGCTCATGGCCACCAAACGCAACACCCAGCACCGCGCCGCAGAAGGCCAACGCATAGAAAATCGTGGATGTATCATCGCTCGCCGGCAAATACAGCGCCGCCATAATCAGCAGAATACCGCTCACCAGCCAGCCGTGCCACGGATTCACCGAACGGCCACCCAAAACCACCGGGAAAGCCACCACCACGAGCGCGCCGGTACCGGTCGCAACCATCGCCATAAACAGGTTCATCGAACCGTGAATCAGCGAGAAGCCCAGCAGACCAGAACCAACCGACCCCATGCACGCGCCCAGCAGCACCAGGCCAAGAATCAGCACCACCGTCTGACGGCTCGGACGCACCAGATTCTGCGGCGGAGCCATACGAATACGCGAAATATCCGGCAGAACCCTCGGTGCCACCAGCACCACAATGAACAGCAGCGCATCCAGAATCATCGTGATCCAGAAGCCCGCATACTCATGATTCGGGGTGATGTACGCATCGCCCAGCCACACCAGCAGAGCAGCCAGCGGGTACATCGACATATTCGCCGTCGTACCCCACGACACCGCAGTCGACAAGCGAACATCACTGTACTGGTAGTTACGGCGATACAACGACTCAAGAGCGAACGGAGTCCACGGCGGAGTCGTAAAGCCCATCGCCACACAAGAGAGCGCATGGTAGGTCGTACTCACGTTATTCGGGTCAACCGTCAAACGCCAACCAATCACCAGCATATTCGACACCGCAGCAATATTCAGCACCGACGTAATCGCCAGCAACGACCGCAAACCCAGAGCACGCACCAGCATCGGGCCGAGCATAATCTGCACCGAATACGCGCCAGTAAACGCCGCCACCGCATAGCCGCCATCATGCACACTACCCAGATGGCTCGCCAACAGAATATACAGCGCAAACGCCGAAGAAGCCGCCGGAATGTGGAACAGAATCGTCAACACATTACGGGCAAAACCCTCAGCACGAAGCACCGCATACAGGTGACGACGCTGCTCCTTACCGTTGCGCTGAAATAACGCCCAATGCTGACGCAAAATATCCGGCAGTGAAGCGTTCGTATTAATCTCATCCGCAGCCGGAACCGGGCGAGGCGGCAACTCCTGCAACACGTGCTCATTGTTGCGCACCACATCCGTCAGGGAAGTGCCCGGAACCGTCGGAATACCCGTGCCCGAAGCACGCATTTTATTCAGCGCATCGGAAGCGGGGCTCACCTTCGTGGTGCGCGGAGGAACCTCCGGCGCGGATGCGCTAGCGCGCGCATCAGCCGGAGGCTCCACACGATACGTTGAGTTCGGGTCCCTATCCTGAGGTGTCGAGGTCATCATCTCTTTCGCGAATAAGCCGCCGGACATGCTACAACAGAGGCCCGGAAGCGAATTTATGCCTAATAGGAGTTTACCCTCACCGACGAGCCGTTCTGACCCTTTTCCACCACAATCTGGGCGGGAATACGGTTCTTCATCTCCTCCACATGCGAAATCAGGCCAATAGTGCGGCCACTATCACGTAGCGACTCAATCGTGCCCATCACCATGTCCAGGGTCTCGGCGTCCAGCGTGCCGAAGCCCTCATCAATGAAGAGGGTATCCAACTCGATACCGCCGTTATTCGCCTGAACAACCTCAGCCAGACCCAACGCCAACGACAGCGACGCCAAGAACGACTCACCGCCGGACAGCGAGGACGCCTCACGCGGCTCGCCCGTCCACGTGTCAGTGATCTCAAGGTTCAGGCCGCCACCGGAACGGCTACCCTTCGCACGGTGATCGCTGAACACCATGCCGTAGCGGCCCTCACTCATCCGGTCCAGATGCAGCGACGCCGACCGCAGAATACGCTCAAACTCGGCACCCAGCACGTAGCTGACCAGGTCAACCTGATGCTCATAACCGCCCAGAGTGTCACCGCGGGCAGCCGCCGCCAGGTTAGCCAGCATCTGCGCATGGTCATAACGCTGCGCCGTCTGCGCACGGAACGCCGCATACTCGCCACGCAGCGCCTGCAAAGAACGTAGCACGCTCTCCCGCTCACCCTCACGAAGAGTCAAACGGTGCGCCGCCGCACGCAACTGCTTAACCTGCTCACGCACACCCTGCAAATCATCCGGCGCCTGCTCGCCAGCCGCAACACGAGCCGCCACCGCAACAATCGCCTCACGACCAAAGCCCTCAAGCAGGCGGGCATGCTCCAACTCATACGCGGCAATAGCCTGCTCCAAGGCGTCAACACGCTCGGGGGTGCGCACCGCCGCCTGCACCAGCTCGGCGCTCTCAAACGAAGACTCAGCCAGCAGACGCTCAGCCTGCTCCGCCGCCAAAGCATGACGCTCACGCGCCTGCCCCAGCAGCAACACCGCACGAGCAAGACGCTGATGCGCCGCACGGTAGCCCTCCACAGCCTCAACACGCTGCGCAAAACCCACCGCCGCACGAGCAGGCGCCAACTCAGCCGCAGCAGCCTTACAGCGCGCCGCAGCGTCACGGTGACGAGTCTGAGCCTCAACCGCCGCGCTCTCGATGGTGCGTAGCGCCTCCTGAGCCTTCTGCTGTTGCCCCCGCAGCTGCTCAACCTTCACCAGCACACCGTCACGGGCGGTCACACGCGCCTGAGCCAGTTCGAGGCGGGTGCGCGCCTGCTGCAACTGGGCGGCAGTCTGCTCAACATCGCACTCGCCCTGAGCCGCCAGGGTCTCGTACTGGGTGCGGGCGGCGGCAAGCGCCTCGGAGGCTTCCTGGTGCGCCTTGGCCGCCCGGTCCTTAGCCAGTTCGTGGGTGCGCGCCTGCTTATGGGCCCTGTCTTCACGCTCCTTGGCGGCGTCCAGGTCGGCACGCTCAACCAGTTGCTCGCCCTCGGCGATCTGCGCGGGGGCGGGGTGCTCGATCGAGCCGCAGACCGCGCAGGGTTCGCCGTCCTTGAGCTCACGCGCCAGCAGGGAGGACGCCTGGGCGAGGCGCAGCACCTGCAGGTTCTTGAACTCCTCCGTCGCGGCGAGCGCCTGCTGAGCCGAAGCCTGCCACTTTTCCTGCGCCTTCTGCTCGGCGGTGGCGGTGCGTTTGCTCTGCTTCTCGGCAGCGGCGACCGCGGCGGAGGCGGCGTCCAGCTTCTGCTGCATCTGCTGGGCGGCGTCGTGCTTCTGCTGCGCCTCGGTGACCAGGTGCGCGGCGAGGGTGCGCTCCTCGTCGGCGGTGCTGTAGCCGGCGAGTTCTTCGGCAAGCTGCTCGGCTTGGGCGGTGAGGTCGCTCAGCGTCTTTTCGGCACGCGACTTGTCCTGTTCGAGGGAGTTAGCCTGCTTCAACAGCGCAGCTGCGGCGGCTTCCTCGTCGGTGAGCTGCGCATCCTTCTTCCGCAGGGCGCGCAGGGTGTCGAGGAGCGCCTCGAGCTGTGTTTGCTGTTCGGCGGGTTCGAGATCCGGGAGTGCGGCGAAGGTCGTCTCTTCGGGGAAGGTGACCTCCGGCGAGATGTCCTCGTCGCGGAGTGCCGCGAGCAGGGCGTTGCCGTTCTCCTCCAGCGCGGAAGCACAGGCTGCCTGCTCCTGCTGGCGGGCGGCGAGCGCCTGCGATTCGGCGTGGACCTGCGCGTACTGTGCGTGCATGGGCGCGGCGGCACGCGCCTGCGCCAGCTCTTCACGCTGTGCCTTGTGCTCGTCGGCGCGTTCGGTCAGGCGGGTGCGGCGTTCGCAGAGCTGCTCGTATTCGCGCCAGTCGGCCTGCAGCTGGGCGCGTTCGGTGAGCAGGCGGGTGTTCCGGTCGGCTTCCTTGGTGAGGCGCTGCTGTTCCTGCTTTTCGCGCGCGGAGGTTTCGCGGGCGCGTTCTACCCCGCCGGCGACCCATGCGTCGAGGGTTTCGGCGGTGACGCTCTCAGCGGTGAGGTTTTCGGAGGTCTCCTCCTCCGCAGCCTCTTCAGCGTCCGGATCCGCAGCGTCCAGTAGCGCCTGCAGGGCGAGCATTTCTACGCGGGCACGTTCGAGGTAGCCGCGCTGGGTGTTTTCGTCTTGGGCGACTTCCTGCTGGGCGGTTTTCGCTTCTTCGGTGAGTGCGGCGAAGAGCTGCTCGTAGTGTTCGACGGGGAACATCTTTTTGAGCAGTTCTTTGCGTTCTTTGGGCTTGGACTTGAGGAATTGCGCAAACTGGCCCTGCGGCAGGAGTACGACTTTGAGGAATTGTTCTTTGGTCAGGTGGGTGCGTTCGGCGATGGTGCGGTTGACTTCGGCGACGCTGCTGGAGATGGGGGTCCAGGCTTTTTCGTCGGCGGGGTCGGCGCCGGGTGCGAGTTCGGCGAGGGTTGCTTTGGCGCTTTCTTCGCGCATCTGGCCTTTGCGGGCGCCGCGGGTGATGGGCTTGTTGTAGGCGGGGGTGCGGTCGATGCGCAGGCGCTTGCCGTGGAGGGTGACGTCGAGTAGCACGCGCGGTTTGGTGCCGCTGTGTGCCGCGTAGGTGGAGTGCAGTTTGGCGGATTCGCGGTCGCTGCTGGTTTCGCCGTAGAGGGCGTAGCAGATGGCGTCGAGGATGGTGGTTTTACCGGCGCCAGTGGGGCCGTTGAGGAGGAATACGCCGGCGTTGTTGAGGGTGTCGAAGTTGATTTCTTGGCGCTTGGGGTATGCCATGAAGGCTTCGAATTCGAGGTTGTGCAGGATCATGCGTTGTCCTTGTGGCTTTTGATGTGGTCGCTGAGGGTGGTGATGACGTCGCGTTCTTCGCTGGTGAGGGGGCGGTTGCGTACGTATTGGTGGAATTGGTCGAAGGTTTCGACGGGGTCGGCGTCGCGGGTGGGGGGTGCGGCGGCGGGTTTGTCGGTGGCGGGTTGGGTGCTGCGGTAGCTGAAGTGGGAGATGGTTTCGTAGCGGCTGCGCAGGCGGTCGACGGCGCCGACGGGTAGGGTTTCATCGGTGAGTTCGATGCGGCAGTAGTAGCCGTGCTCGTAGGCGGTGTGTTCGGGGCTGTTGAGTAGCTGTTCCATGGTGCCGCGTAGGGTTTTCATGTGTACGCGGGTTGACCATTCGTGGCTGCTGATGGTGGGTTCTTCGCCGGGGTTGAGTTCGATGAGGTAGGCGCCGTTGCGGTTGTGTTCTTCGCTGAATGAGAAGCCGAGGGGTGAGCCGCTGTAGCGGATGGTGTGGGTGACGGGGTAGCGCTTGTGGATATGACCGAGGGCTACGTAGTCGAAGCCATCGAAGAGGGAGGCGGGTACCCAGTCGATGCCGCCGACGCTGATGTCGCGTTCGGAGTCGCTGCGGGGTGTGGTGTCCGCGCTGCCGGTGGTGTCGCTGACGGTTGCGTGGCTCATGACGATGATGCGGTCGGCGCCTTCGCCGCGGGCGTGACGTTCTGCGGCGTCGGCACGGATGGCGTCGGTGACGGCGCCGAGGACCGCCTGGTGGGTGGGCTCTACGCCGAGGGCGGTGGCGTGGAGGCGCGGCGCGAGGTAGGGGATGGCGTAGACGTGTACGCGCTGGGTGCCGTCGGTGAGTTCGACGGGGCGGGTGGCGTCTTCGAGGGTGGTGCGCAGGTGCACGCCGGAGGCTTCGAAGAAGGCGGCGCCGTAGCTGAGGCGGCGGAAGGAGTCGTGGTTGCCGGAGCTGAGGATGACTTGCACGCCGGCGCGCATGAGGCGGGTGAGTGCCTGGTCGAGCAGGGTGGTGCTTTCGGCGGTGGGGATGGTGCTGTCGTAGACGTCGCCGCTGATGAGGAGAGTATCGATGCCTTCGGCGTGCACGTAGTCGAGCAGTTCGTCGATGAACTGCTGGTGTTCGCGGGTGAGGGGGCTGCGGTGGAAGGTGCGGCCGAGGTGCCAGTCGGAGGTGTGCAGGATCTTCATGGTTTCAGTATGGCATTGCGTCTTGTTTTGCGCCTCACAGTTCGTCATTCAGGGCGTAGGCACTCACGCGGAGCGGGGGCTCCGTCCTCGAAGCGCCCCCAGGCGCTGAAGAGGGGGCACTCCCCCGCGAGCGTGAGTGCAAAGCCGTTTTTGTCTAAGCCTCTCCAATCCCGGCGAGGAAGAGTATCCAACCATCCTCGGCGTAGGTGCTCATGCGGAGCGGGGGCTCCGTCCTCAAGGCGCCCCGCGCCGCAGAGGGGGCACTCCCCCGCGAGCATGAGCACGAAGCCGCGAGCGTGAGTGCAAAGCCGCCTGGCACATCCTCCCTCCCACGAGCGTGAGCCCAAAGCCGCCTGAATACCCTACCCTCCGCATCCTGAACGCACGTGGGATAATCGCCCTATGAGTTTTTCTTCTGTTGAGTTCACGCGTGCGCCTGAGGTTTCGGCTGAGTTTGCGGGCAGGGTGCGCGGCTTGTTGCGTGCGTCTGCGTTGGGTGATGCGCTGGGTTATCCGTTGGAGTTGTTGTCGGCTGAGCAGATTGCGGAGCGTTCCCCTAAGCCGTGGGATTCGGTGTTTGGTGAGTTGCTGGTCAGTGATGATACGCAGCTGACGTGTTTCACGCTGGACGCTTTGACGGAGGTTTTGGAGTGGAATAATGAGGGCGCGGCGGCGGATGAGTTGGCGTGTCTGTGGTTGGCGTATTTGCGGTGGTTCCGCGGTATTGGTGAGGTTCTGCCGGAGTCTGCGCCGTTTTCGTTGGATCGTGAGATTGATGGGTCTTCGGAGTTGACGGCTCGTCGTGGTCCGGGTGCGGCGACGTTGCGGGCGTTGGGTTCGGGTGAGATGCAGTTGGTGTCGAAGTCGTTGAATCCTGATGCTTTGGGTAGTGGTGCGTTGGTGCGTTCGGCGGCATTGGGTGTGTTGCCGGTGGCGCAGGAGCGTACGGTGGTTTTGTTGGCGGTGCGTGCGGCGGCGTTGACGCATGGGCATCCGGAGGCGTTGGCTTCGGCGGCGGCGTATGCGTTGCTGGTGCGTGACTTGTTGGCGTCCCCGTCGGGCACGTTTGGTGCGTTGTTGGAGGCGGCGCGTCGTGTGGTGTCGTGGTGTGGTTCGGTGGCGGCGGATGAGTCGATTCCGGGTGATGCGTCGCGTACGGCGGCGGCGTTGAGTCGTGCCGTTGACCTGCTGGAGCGGGGCGTGGTGCCGGTTCCGGAGGCTGTGGCGGAGCATTTTGGTACGGGTTGGACGGCGCCTGAGCTGTTGGGTGTGGCGTTCTGGTGTGCGGCGGATGCTGTGAAGAGCCTGCCTGCTGATGCCGATGATGCGACGGTGCGTGGCGCTTTGTTTGAGGGGTTGTGTCGTGCGGTGTCGGTGGATTCGGATTCGGATTCGGTGGGTGCGATGACGGCGGCGTTGTGGGCGGCGGCTGGTTTGCCGGTGGCTGGCGGTGAGGCTGATGCGTGGTTGCAGGCGCTGGGTCGTGTGCGCGGTTTGGATCAGGTGGAGGCGGTGGCGGAACGCTATCTGCGCCAGTTGGGTCTGTAGCGGTACCCGGCTTAGCGGACATGCGGAGCGGGGGCTCCGTCCTCGAAGCGCCCCCAGGCGCTGAAGAGGGGGCACTCCCCCGCGAGCATTGTCCGCGAGCCGTCTCACGAACCCTACCTACGCAACTATCCTTCGCGGCCTGTATAGGTACAGAAAAAGGCTCTCCGGTATTTCGGAGAGCCTTTTCTGTATGGGCAACTACCCCTTACGGCGTAGCCGCTCAAGCTAGGTGATATTTCCTAGTCCAGGTAGTCGCGCAGTACCTGCGAACGCGACGGGTGACGGAGCTTAGACATGGTCTTGGACTCGATCTGTCGGATTCGTTCGCGGGTCACGCCGTAGACCTTACCGATTTCGTCGAGGGTCTTGGGCTGGCCGTCGGTCATGCCGAAGCGCATTGCGACCACGCCGGCTTCACGCTCGGAGAGGGTGTCGAGCACGGAGTGGAGCTGTTCCTGCAGAAGGGTGAAGGACACTGCGTCTGCGGGGACGACTGCTTCGGAGTCTTCGATGAGGTCGCCGAATTCGGAGTCGCCGTCTTCACCGAGGGGGGTGTGCAGGGAGATGGGTTCGCGGCCGTACTTCTGGACTTCGATGACCTTTTCGGGGGTCATGTCGAGTTCCTTGCCGAGTTCTTCGGGGGTGGGTTCGCGGCCGAGGTCCTGGAGCATCTGGCGCTGCACGCGGGCGAGCTTGTTGATGACTTCTACCATGTGCACGGGGATGCGGATGGTGCGGGCCTGGTCTGCCATTGCACGGGTGATGGCCTGGCGGATCCACCAGGTTGCGTAGGTGGAGAACTTGAAGCCCTTCGAGTAGTCGAACTTTTCGACGGCGCGGATGAGGCCGAGGTTGCCTTCCTGGATGAGGTCGAGGAAGAGCATGCCGCGGCCGGTGTAGCGCTTGGCGAGGGAGACGACGAGTCGCAGGTTGGCTTCGAGCAGGTGGTTTTTGGCTCGCTTGCCGTCGTGGACGACCCAGCGCAGGGCTTTTTTGAGGTCTTTGTCCATGTCGGGGTTTTCGGCGAGTTTGTGTTCGGCGTAGAGGCCTGCTTCGATGCGCTTGGCGAGGTCGACTTCCTGCTGTGCGTTGAGCAGGGAGACTTTGCCGATTTGCTTGAGGTAGTCCTTGACGGGGTCGGCGGTTGCGCCGGGGGTGACGACGCGCTGTGCGGGTGCGTCGTCGTCGTCGTTTGCGGTGAGGACGAAGCCGGAGCCCTTGGCTGCTACTGCTTCTGCGGCCTTCTTTTCTTCTATTTTGGCTGCGGTTTCTTCGTCTTCTTCGTCAATTTCGTCTTCGCCGTCGGTGATTTCGAGTTCTTCGTCGAGTCCGAGGTCGAATTCGTCGTCGTCGTTCTTTTTGCGGCGGCCACCGGTCTTGCGCTTGGTTGCGGTTTTGGTGGTGGTGGTTTTGCGGGTGCGCTTGGGCTTGTCTGCCTCGGTTTCGGCAGTAGTTTCTGCACCGGTTTCGGTGGTTTCGCCGGTGGTGTCTTCGGTTGCCGCTGCGGCTTTGGTGGTTGCCTTCTTGGTGCGGGTGGTCTTGGTGGTGGTTTTTGCGACGGTTTCTTCGGTTGCGTCGCCGGTCGCGGTCTTCTTGCTGGTTGCAGGTGCCACTAGAACCCTTTCTGGCTTGTGGTGGGGTGCTTTGTCTGCAAAACACCTAAGACCCTGTCAAGTCTGTGCTGGCGTCCTCGGTCGGGGTGTTTGCTGCGTTTGTCCGGTTTAACGCTGTGGGGGCGGGTTTTATTCCGCGTGCGTTGGGTGGTTTGCAGGGTTCCGTTGCTCGTTGTGTGGAGCGGTTTGAGGGCGCGTTGTAGCGCATTGACTGTACGGGGTCAATATATAAGTATTGCAGATTTTTGGTTGCTTTCAACTTGACGCGCTGGTTGGGGTGGGCTTGGGGGTGTTTTGGGTGGGTGCTGTTGTGTGTGGGAGGGGTGTGCCCGGTGGCGCGCCCCTCCCCTGTTTCATGCCTCGCCTTTAGGGCTTTCTGGGTTTGAGGGTGCTGACGGGTTGGCGGTGTGTTCCGGGTTCGCCGCAGATGGTGTGTTTGATCCAGGCGGGTAGGTTGCCTGCGTTGAGGTGTACGTCGAGGATGTTGAGGTCCTTTCCGAATGTGTGGCGGCGGGCTTCTTGGCGGAGTAGGCGGGCGTAGGTGCTGTAGCCCTTGTACCAGTTGGCCCAGGCTTGGATGTTGCGTAGGGCGGCGTATTCTCCGTCGGTGCTGTGGGGTGTGAGCAGGCTGGTGAGTAGTTCGAGGGCGTTGAGGCGTGCCCAGTGGGGGCTGTCTAGTTTTCCTTTGAGGGCGTTGAGGTAGTGGGTGTAGACGGCGTGGCGTTCGGTGAGGTATTCGCTGGTGGTGCAGCTTTCGTCGATTCGTTGTTTGAGGTTCTCGAATTCGTTGTGGGCGTTGTGGTCTTCGGGGTGTCCGGCG
>ERZ772770.72-NODE-72-length-22421-cov-3.04985_pt1 | contig 22421 bp, 21 predicted proteins | sample MGYA00511361_ERZ772770 | MGnify/ENA primary metagenome ERZ772770 (study PRJEB29015, sample SAMEA2738026) | human oral metagenome | biome: human oral; feature: human-associated habitat; material: saliva | place: China | collected 2251 ... | reverse complement strand
AGGGTATCAATCTCACGGTGAGCATCTTCCGATTTGTAGACTGCCGACCCTGCTACGAACACATTTGCACCTGCCTCGGCGGCTCGTTCGATAGTTTTCCGCGAAACTCCGCCATCAATCTGCAGACGGATATTAAGGTTGTCTTTACTCAGCAGCGCCCGGGCCTGGGCAATTTTAGGCAGCATAATGTCTAGGAAGCTTTGTCCCCCAAAGCCCGGCTCTACCGTCATAATCAGCAGCATGTCGAACTCGCTGATCACGTCGGCAATTGCAGCTAGGGGCGTGGCCGGGCGCAGGGCAATACCAGCTTGAGCCCCAAGCCGATGTAGTTCACGGGCCAGGCGCACCGGCGCAGCGGTAGCTTCAGCATGTGCGGTTACAGTGTGGCAGCCAATCTCAGCGTAGGCCGGGGCCCAACGGTCGGCGTCAGTGATCATTAGGTGTGCATCGATAGGCAGTTTGGTATTTTCAACCACCGCCTGCGCTACCGGCAGCCCCCAGGACAAGTTGGGGACAAAGTGGTTATCCATAATGTCCACATGCACCCCATCGGCATTGTCGATACGCTGCAATTCGCTAGCTAGGTTGGCGATATCACAGTTAAGGATGGAGGGGCTGATCTGAGCGCGCATGGCTTTTCCCTTCTGGTTATTGGTTTTCCTGGCTCGGCTTTAGTCACGCCGAATTAAGGCGCAGAACATGGCGTCAGTGCCGTCAGTGTCTGGCCATAGTTGCAGCATCTGTTGGTGGCAACCACTGATAGGGTTCAGGCTTAGCTGGGCAGCTACTTCACCAGCGTCAAGCAGACTGGCCTGCTTAAAGCGACGCAGCACATCTTTAACCACCAGCGAGGTCTCTAAAACATGCGGGCTGCAAGTCACATAAGCCACTACTCCCCCGCTACGTAGTGCGTTAAGGGCGCTTAGTAGCAGCTGACGTTGCAGGCTAGCTAGCTCTGCGACGTCGCTTTCTTGCTTACGCCAGCGTGACTCAGGACGACGACGCAGGCTGCCTAGCCCCGAACATGGTGCATCCAGCAAAATACGGTCATAGCTGCCGCTTTCCTGCTCACCAAAATCACGCCCGTCACCAGTACGCAAGCTAACCACCCCACTAGGCAGGGCCTTAACCGAGTCGGCTACCAGCTTGGTGCGGTGATGGCTGACCTCATTGGCCAGCAAAGTGGCGCCCCGCTGCGCGGCTAAAGCCCCCAGCAAAGCGGCTTTACCGCCGGGCCCAGCACACATATCCAGCCAGTTAGTGTCACCTCCCTTTAGTGGAGCCTGAGCCAAAATACCGGCGCACAGCTGTGAGCCTTCATCTTCTACTCCAGCGCGACTGTCACGAATAGCTTCAATCCGGCCCGGATCACCACCGCGTAAAGTCACTGCCCAAGGGGAAAGTCGCCCTGGCTTAGCCCCTTCACCTACGCGGCTAGCTTGGTCAATTAGCTCCTTGGGGCTGATGCAGCCTGGGCGCGCGCAGGCACTAACCGCAGGTGGCTGATTATCTGCCTCCAACAAGCTGATCAAGTCACTTTCACTGCGCCCATTAACAATCAATGACTGGCGCAGTGCCTTAACAATCCAGCGCGGATGAGAGTAACGCACTGCCAGCGCATCTACGTCACTGATCTGTTCCAAAGGGGTGGTGCCCAGATCAATACCAGCATCCTGAGCTAATACCTGCAGCCACTGCTGGCCACTGCGTTCACTTACCCGACGCAACACCGCATTAATAAACTTAGCGGCCCCACCACCAGCCACCTCACGTCCCAAATCCACCGCCGATGACACGGCCGCATGGGCGGGAATACGCATATCCAGGATTTGGTGGGCCCCGAGCCGTAAAACGTCTAGAACATCGCCGTCAATCTGCTCTACCGGACGGTTAGTGCAGTGACTAATGATCGCGTCATAACGCCCCTGCATTCGGCAGGTGGCATAAACCAGTTCTGTGGCCAAGGCGCCGTCACGCTTATCTAGACGCGCACGGCGAATAAGCTTAGGTAGCACCAAGTTGGCGTAGGCGTCGTTTTCACGCACCGCACGTAGGCAGTCAAAAGCTACCCGCCGCGCATTTACCGGAGCTGACTGAGCATTTTTAGCGGGAGCTGCTTTAGTAGGGTTGTGCTTGCCGCCGGCGTTAGCGCGGCCGCGCTCGCGGCCTTGACCCCGGCGCTGGTTGGCGGGGTTAGAGCGACCAAAACTACCTTGAGCGCCCATCAGTTAGCCTCTACTTCCTGGCCTAGCACCGTGTGCTCAGCCAAGCGGGCTCCGCGCGCCCAGGCAGCTGCGTCCATCCACTTTTTACCGGCGGGAGCTACTTGACCTAGAGCCACTACCCCATCTGCGGTGCCTACCAGCACCTGACGTTTAGAAGCTAATACCTCACCCGGCTTTAGCTGGGGGGCGTCCACTAGTTCAACTGGTCCTAGGCGCAGGCGGGTGCCGGCTAGGGTGGTCCAGGCACCAGGTGCGGGGGTTACGCCCCTGATTAAGCGGTCAATAACGACGGCGCTGGCGTTCCAGTCAACCTTAGCGTCGCTTACTGCCAGCATGGGAGCTTCGCTGATACCTTCACTGGCCTGCGCTTTAGCCACTGCCTGGCCACTAGCTAAAGCCTGTAGTACCTGCAAAACCAGCGGGGCGCCGTCGTGGGCTAAAGCAGACAGTAGGGAGCCGGAAGTATCGCGTGGGTCAATGGGACGCTCTAGCTGGGCGTAAATCGGGCCGGTATCTAGCCCCTCCTCCAGCGCAAAAACTGCCGCGCCGGTGACCTGATCGCCATTAATAATGGCGCGCTGCACCGGGGCCGCCCCACGCCAGGCCGGTAGTAGCGAAAAGTGTAGGTTGAGCCAACCATGGGTGGGCACAGCCAGCAAATCCGGGGGCACAATACGCCCATAGGCCACCACTACCGCCACATCAGCCTGGCACGCGTGCACCCATTGGCTAGCTTCCTCATTGCGCAGCGAGGCGGGGGTAAAAACGTTTAGGTTGTGCTCGCGGGCCAAGGCGGCCACCGGGGAAGGCACTAATTTACGTCCGCGCCCTTGCCGGGCATCGGCGCGACTTAGTACGCCCACCACCTCATGTTCGCTATCTAGTAAAGCTTGCAATGTAGGTACAGCAACCTCGGGGGTACCAGCAAAAAGCACACGCATAGCAACAAGTTTACGGGGCTAAGCCCATGGGCCCAACTACCACAGTTGCGGCGGGTCGAACTGTACCCGCACATTGCGCATCCCTTTAGCTGAGCGCTCCACTCGCACCTGGCGCACGGCCTGGGCTAACTGCCCACCCAGGTTTAAGGGCACCCGTAGTAAGCCACAGTAGGGGCCTAGGCCCGGCTGCTCAGTTTCTATCGAAACTGGCCCCAGGCACTCAGCCTGGCCTAAATCCAGTAAGATCCCGGCGGTTTGCTCTAAACACTGGCCCACATCTGTGCGCAGCCCATCAAAACGCACGCAGCGCCAAGCTGGGGGTAGGTGTAGCTGCTGGCGCTCTTGCAGGTCACGCATGGCATAGCCAAACTGGTCCCAGCGTAAAAGAGCTTGAGCTGAAACCGGCTCAGGGTCCCCCACCAGCATGGCCCTGCCCTCTGGACGCACCAGCGCCACCGCATTAGACCAGTGGCGTAAAGCTTTAGCGCCGCTACCTAGTTCTGCACGTTGACTGGTAGCTGCCCCATCTAGCAGTAGTACGCCGCTATAGCCGCCGCGTGCCACCGGCTCAGCGCCGGGCGTGGCCACCACCAAGCGGGGGCTTTCATCCACACTGTCGATAACCCCATGACTGGCGCTGGCCCCAGAAATCAGTACGTTCACCCCCGGTAGGGAGCGACCAAGTTCCTCAGCGGTGCGGATAGAGCCCACTTTGACCATACGTAGCCGGCCACTGCCACAGTTAGTGCACCCAAAAGCGCTTTGAGGTCGCCCACAGTAACGGCAACTGAGCCTGGCGCCCTGGCCTAGTTGCAGTGGACCATTGCAGTGCGGACAGCGGGCCACCTCGCGACAATCTTGGCAGGCCAACATGGGGGCATATCCTCCCCTGGCCACCTGCACCAATACCGGCCCTTGGGCCAGGGCGGTGCGCACAAAACGGTGCGCTAGGGAGGGAATACGGCTGCGACCGCTGTCGCCTTCACGCTCAACATCTAGTAGATCTTGCACATTTACCTGCGCCACCTGCGCACGTAAAACAGCTCGCGGCGCGGCTACCCGCTGCATCCAACCTTGGTGAACCCAGGAGGCGCTTTGCACCGAGCAGGAGTAGCTGGCAACAATCAGGCCAATGCTTTCACTCATGGCCCGGGTAGCTAAAACCGTGCGGGCATGAACATAGGGGTGGTGCGGCTCGATTAAGGAGCTATCTTCGTCATCAACTAAAACTGCCAGGCCCAGATTTTTAAGGGGTAGCCAGGCGGCGGCGCGGGTGCCTACCACTACGCGGGTTTGCCCCAGCAGGGCTTTGACAAATACCCGATAGCGCGCAGAGGGCTTCATTTCGCTAGTAAGCGTCAGCACCGGTTCTTTACCCAGGGCTTGGCTTAAAAATTGGGCTAAATCATTAGCTTTACGAGCGTTTGGAACCACAATCATGGCAGCGCGGCCAGCTGTCAGTACGGCCTGCACAGCAGCCAATACACCGGTATTTAACTGCCCGGGCAAGGGCTGCCAGCTACAGCGGGGGCCTTTACCTTGGGCTAAAGCTAGTAGCAGTGACTGGCCTAGCTCATAGCTGTTCCAGGCCTTGTCGTCGTAACGCTGCCAAACCTCAAAATCTACTTGCTGAGCTTTTGCTTCTTTTTCAACCTTGCCGTTACGCGCAGGCATAGCCAGGCGTAGCAGTGAAGCCCTATCGCAGCCCAGACGCTGAGACAAGCGATCTATTAGGGTGCGACTAGTGGCCGGCACTAGCTCTAAATCACTAATTACCCGCCTAATTGGGCGCAGTTTACTTAGTTTCAGTGAGGAAGTTTGCGACCTTTCCCAGATCCAGCCCTGCAGACGTTGGGGCCCAAAGGGCACCTCCACCGCTACCCCGGGTTGAGCTTGCTGATCTAGCTCAGGTGGAACTAGGTAGTCAAAAAAATGATCCAGGTGGGAGTTGCTTTGCTCCAGCACTATGCGCGCTACCGGCTGCGCGCACTGGCCCGCAACCGGTAGTTCTTCGCTTTCAGGTACAGTAAGCAGCTCACCTTGTACGCTACCGGTAGCGAATAACGGCAGCGACACACTCATGCCGGCAGGTTATTACAAGCCTGCCGCAGCTGCCAATGCCTGGGCACGGTTGGTCTGTTCCCAGCTAAATCCGGGGCGACCAAAGTGTCCGTAAGCGCTGGTGGCCTTGTAGATGGGGCGCAGCAGGTCTAGGTCTCGCACAATCGCAGCCGGGCGCAGGTCAAAGACCTCGTTAATGGCCTTGGTGATGGCATCCACCGGGACGGTTTCGGTGCCGAAGGTTTCTACATACAGCCCTACCGGGTGGGCGCGGCCAATGGCGTAACCTACCTGCACTTCGCAGCGTTTAGCCAGGCCGGCGGCCACTACGTTCTTAGCTACCCAACGCATAGCGTAGGAGGCGGAGCGGTCTACCTTCGAGGGGTCCTTACCGGAGAAGGCGCCGCCGCCGTGACGAGCCATACCGCCGTAGGTGTCAACAATAATCTTGCGCCCAGTTAGGCCTGCGTCACCGGCCGGGCCGCCCACAATGAACTGTCCAGAGGGGTTAACCAGCAGGTCTGCGTGGGAGGTGATTAGCTCAATGCCCTTAGCGGCTTCAGCTTCAAGCACCGGGGTGATTACTTCCCGGCCGATAGCTTCACGTAGCCAAGCCTGGGATTTGTCGGCGTCGTGCTGGGTGGATACCACGATGGTTTCTAGGCTTACCGCACGGTCGCCGTCGTAACCAATAGTTACCTGGGTCTTGCCGTCAGGACGCAGGCCGGCCACGATCCCCTCGTGACGCACCTGAGCCAGGCGCTCAGCTAGACGGTGCGCTAGGTGAATGGGCAAAGGCATTAGTTCTACGGTCTCATCGCTGGCGTAACCAAACATGAAGCCCTGGTCGCCAGCGCCCTGTAGGTCTAGAGGGTCAACGTCGCCGGTATTTTCACGTACCTCTAGGGCGCGGTCTACACCGGCGGCAATATCCGGGGACTGCTGACCGATTGAGACAGACACACCGCAAGAGCGCGCGTCGAAGCAAACATCTGAAGAGTTGTAGCCGATTGAGGAGATTTCATCACGCACAATCTGTGGGATCTCAACATAGGCTTTTTCAGTAGTAACTTCCCCGGCTACATGCACTAAACCGGTGGTCACCATAGTCTCTACAGCCACTCGGGCAACAGGATCCTGCATGAGGATGGCGTCTAGGATCGCGTCCGACACACGGTCACATAGCTTGTCAGGGTGACCTTCGGTAACGGATTCAGAGGTAAATAAGCGTAGAGAACTCACGCGCCAATAATACTAGCTGTACCTTACTTATTACCCCATTGACGCTTGCCGTGCGGGTCACACTCACCGGGACTTAGGTCTGTGAGCGGTCAAAGTAGTGATTTAGCTAAGCTGCTGGGAGATTAATTCCACCAGGTCGCGGGCAACATGCAGTTTAGAGCCGGCGCTGTGACCTACTTGTTGGCCGCGGCTATCTAGGACATGGATCTCGTTGACCACGTCCCCAAAACCACTAGTGTCCCCTACTGTGTTTACAGCTAGTAGGTCTGCACCTTTTTTGAGGGCTTTACGGCGCCCATACTCTAAGGCGCTAGTGTGCTCATCACCGGTTTCTGCAGCAAATCCAACGATTACTTGGCCTTCATTTAGACGCTGACTAGCCAGGCCTGCCAAAATATCTGGGTTTTCTACTAGCTCCAGGGTGTAGCTTTTATCAGTTTCGACGGCGTCGGTAGATTTTTTCAGTTTAAAACTGGCGTAAGTTTTGGGGCGAAAATCTGCCACTGCCGCACACATAACGATTACCTGCGCGCTGTGCCCTGCCTCATGTACTGCATCACGCAGCTGCAGAGCGCTAACTACCTTAACTACCTCAACTTGCTCAGGTAGCTGAGCTAATAGTGCCGTTTCGATATTTGCTGCCACTAGGGTTACGCGCGCCCCACGTTCGACGGCGGCCTTGGCCAGAGCGATACCCTGAAGTCCGCTGGAGCGGTTACCCAAGAACCTGACTGGATCAATAGCTTCACGGGTACCGCCGGCAGAAATCACGAAGTGTTTGCCGACTAGGTCTTGACCAGGCTGATCTTGGCTAGGCTGATTTTGACTAGGCTCAGCCTGGTTTTGGACAGCGTCTACCAGCTGCACCTCGGCACTTTTAGAGGCCGCTTGAGGGTGTTCACTTTGGTGTAAAAACTCTAGCGCCTGGGCCACGATCTGTTCTGGCTCAGGCAGGCGCCCGGGGCCAGAGTCTTTACCGGTTAGGCGGCCACTTGCAGGCTCAATTACCTTAACGCCACGCGCTCGCAGCGTCTGTATATTTGCCACAGTCGCTGGATGCTGCCACATCTGGGTGTGCATGGCAGGGCTAATTACGATCGGTGCGGTGGTGGTCAGGGCCGTGGTGGTGAGCATGTCATCTGCACGGCCGACGGCGAGTTTAGCGATTAGGTCTGCACTGGCGGGGGCTATGAGCAGCAGCTGAGCCCACTCAGCGATAGCAACATGCTCAACTGCCCCGGCGTCGGAAAATAACTGGCTAGCCACCGGCGCCCCTGATAGTGCAGCCAAGGTGGATTCACCAATGAATTTAAGGGCGGCGGCGCTGGCCACTACTTTTACTTCATGCCCGGCGGCGCGCAGTTGGCGAATAATAAAAGTGGCTTTATAGGCGGAGATAGAGCCGGAAACGCCCACAACAATGCGCCGCGCCCCAGTACAGGCAGGCGCGGCGCATGTAGCAGTCATGATCAGATCAGAACTGAATCTCGTCTAGGGAGGTTTCGGTGCCAACCTCACCCAGAGCGATGTCAGAGAACATGTCTTCTTCGGCAGCCAGGCGGGCAGCCTCAACCTCAGCGCGGCGCTCACGAGCCACGTCGCCGGGGATAACCTCAAGCTTGTCGGCTGCGATTTCACGCAGGGCAATGCCTAGAGGCTTTTCGTCAGAAGAAACCTCAACCAGCGGACCGAAAACCTCTAGCTGGTTGGACTCTAGCTGCTGGGCGTAGGTGTTGATCTGGCGTGCGCGCTTAGCAGCGTCGATTACTAGACCGTACTTGGAATCTACCTTCTCTAGCAGGTCATCAATCGGAGGATTCGTAATACCCTCGGGGTGCGCGACAGTTCCAAGCATTCTTGGTTGCTCCAGTATCTGTTGTCGAATACTTTTGTTTGCCCATTAAGTAGGCAAAGACTTTTATTATTCTACCGGCTTTAAGCCCATTAATGCTTCTAACTCATCAGTGGCACGCGCCACGGTGTCATTTACGATTACTACGTCAAATTCGTCTTGCGCAGCTAGCTCTACTTTGGCGGTAGCTAGGCGACGCTCACGTTCCGCCTCATCTTCAGTGCCACGTCCCACTAGGCGATCCACTAGATCCTGCCAGGTGGGCGGAGCCAGGAAAACTAGTTCTGCCTGCGGCATGGCAGTTTTAACCTGGCGGGCACCAGCTAAGTCGATTTCTAATAGGGCGCTGTGGCCAGAATCTAGACATTGTTGTACCGGCCCACGCGGAGTGCCGTAATAGTTAGCGCCGTGCACTAGGGCATATTCAAGCATCTGTCCACGCTCAATTAGCTCTTCGAATTCTTTTCGCGAAACGAAGTGGTAGTGGACACCGTCTACTTCTCCAGGACGGGGCTGGCGGGTGGTAGCTGAGACTGATACGAACAGCTCAGGGTGACGACGGCGCAGCTCACTAACTACCGTCCCTTTACCTACCGCTGTGGGACCTGCCAACACGAATAGCTTAGAGATGCTCATAAGCTGATTGTAACGGCGGCAAGGGGGAAACCCGTAAAACCAAATCTGGGAGTTACCCTTGCGGATAACTCCCAGATTGGATCAATTAACATCAGCCGAAGCGGTCGATCAGCTTGGCGCGCTGCTTAGCACCCAAGCCCTTGACGCGACGGGACTGCGAGATCTCGAACTCGTCGAGTAACGACTGTGCGGTGGTAGCCCCCACTCGGGGAAGCGCTTGCAGCAAGGCTACGACCTTCATACGGGTGATTGCCTCATCTTCTTCGGCGCTATCTAGCACCTCAGACAGCTTCAGCTTTCCCGACTTCAGGTCTGCCTTCACTTGGGCGCGACGCACCCTAGCGGCAGCAGCCTTTGCGAGCGCGTCCGCACGCTCTTGAGCGGTTAATGATGGAAGTGCCATGACGACTCCTTCGCCAGACCAGGTGATGACATATCTAGATTAAGCCATGTCAGACCTGGTTTGCACCTGATTTGGCGCCGCGTCTCCCCGTAAAAGTGTATCTACCTGGGCAAATGCGGTAAAGGTTATAACTGCGCAGGTAAACCTATTTGCGCAGGTCATTGGCACTACCTCAGTGGCGTAAAAGCTAGCAAAACCGGCGCTATCAGTGGTGTTAGTGATTTTCGGCGCGATTTTTTAGAAAACTAAAATGTGCCGAAGTTAACATTCACTGTAGCGCGTTTATAACTGTTTCACAGGCTGATCTTGCAGCTTTGCGCAGTTCATCCACCTTTGGTCCGGCTTTAAGTACTCCTCGGGAGGTGGATGCCAGTACCTGCGGACGGGCGTTTGCAAATACTTGTTCAAGCTCCGGCGCCCCGGCCCCTTGGGCGCCTACACCCGGGGCGAGTAGCGGCCCGCCGCTTGCGGCTAGATCAAGACCCAGGTTAGCGACAGCGTCGCCAACCGTAGCCCCCACCACCATGCCAATACTACCAAGTTGACCCGCGTCAATGGCAGCTTTGTTAGCCTGCGCAACACCCTGGCAAATGTTTGCGGCCACAGCCACCCCGTCAGCGCCACGAGCATGCTGCACACTGGCTCCTTCTGGGTTGGAGGTTAGGTCTAGTACAAACACGCCTCGGTTGTTTTGCTGGGCTAGTTCAATTGCGGCAGATAGCGAGCCAAAGCCCAGATAGGGCGAGAGCGTGATGGCGTCAGCGGCCAGTGAGGATTCATCGCTTAGATAGGCTTGGGCGTAGCCAGCCATAGTGGAGCCAATATCGCCGCGTTTAACATCCAAAATTGACAGCAGGCCAGCCTGACGTAGCGCCTCAAGAGTCTGCTCTAGCACGGCAATACCTTTTGAACCGTGACGCTCAAAAAATGCTGACTGCGGTTTGACGGCGGCTACCTGCCCGGCCATAGCCTCTACTACGCGTAGTGAAAACTCACGCAGCCCGACGGCGTCGTCGTTAAGTCCCCAGGCATTTAGCAGGGCTGGGTGCGGGTCAATACCCACGCATAGCGGGCCTTTTTCCGCCATGGCCTGGGATAGTTCAAGTCCAAATTCTTTCTCACGCTTAGCCACTTAATTTCCCTTCAATACACGCTTTCAAATGCTTTTTAAGCTGAATTAAGGGGGTGGGAGACTTGCGCCTACCCACCCCCTTAACTGTTAAACCGTTCAGCGTTCGCTAACCGGTACCGGAACTCCATCTAGCACAGTGGGAGCACCGTGCAGGAAGGTGGCAATTACCTGGCCGGGTAGTTCCATACCGGCGTAGGGAGTGTTGTCTGAGGCGGTGAGCTGGCTGGCGCCGTCCACCACGCGGGTTACGTTGGGGTCGATAATCGCCAGGTTGGCCTGCTGGCCTACGGCGATGTCGCCACCTTGATCTTCTAGGCGACCAATGCGGGCCGGGGTCTGGGACATGACGCGAGCAACTCCGCGCCAGTCGAGTTTGCCGGTCTTAACCATGGTTTCGATAACCACGCTCAGGGCGGTTTCCAAACCGGTCATACCGAAAGCACCGGCCTGCCACTCGCAGTCCTTGTCCTCAACCGGGTGCGGGGCGTGGTCAGTACCAACCACGTCAATGGTGCCGTCGGCTAGAGCCTCACGTACAGCCTCCACATCCGCCTGGGTGCGTAGCGGCGGGTTCACCTTGTATAGCGGCGAGTAGGTGCGTGCCAGCTCATCGGTTAGCAGCAGGTGGTGCGGGGTGACCTCAGCGGTGACATTAATGCCACGGGCCTTAGCCAGGCGCACAATCTCCACCGAGCCAGCCGTGCTTAGGTGGCAAACATGCAGGCGCGAACCTACGTGCTCGGTTAGCAGCACGTCACGGGCAATGATGGATTCTTCAGCTACTGCCGGCCAGCCACGTAGGCCCAGCTCAGCGGAAACCTTACCCTCATGCATCTGCGAGTTTTCGGTTAGGCGCGGGTCCTGAGAGTGCTGGGCAATGACGCCGTCAAAAGCCTTTACATACTCCAGGGCGCGACGCATCAGCATAGGGTCGGAAACGCACTTGCCATCATCAGAGAACACACGCACACGGGCCTTGGAGGCAGCCATGGCGCCCATCTCAGATAGGTGCTTACCTTCCAGCCCAGCCGAAACCGCACCTACCGGGTGTACATCAACCCAGCCAGCCTGGCGGCCCAGGTTAAGGACCTGCTCAACCACACCAGCGTTGTCAGCTACCGGGGTGGTGTTAGCCATGGCAAAGACGGCGGTGTAACCACCGGCAGCAGCGGTGCGAGTACCTGAGTAGACCGTTTCAGAGTCTTCACGGCCAGGCTCACGCAGGTGGGTGTGGATATCTACCAGACCAGGCAGGGCCACTAGCCCAGTGAAATCGTGTTCTTTTAGATCAGAGTAGTTCGCGGCCTGCTGGGCAGCCTCGGCCCCTAGAGCAGCAATTACTCCGTCTACGATCAGTAGATCGGTAGCTTCTTCGTTGTAGGGGCGAATTCCCTTAAGTAGATGCGCGCTCACAGTTGGTTCCCTTCATCAGCCAGGAGTAGGTAGAGGCAGGCCATACGTACGGATACACCGTTGGCCACTTGTTCAACCACGCGGGCGCGCGGGTCGTCTGCTGCCTTAGCAGTAATTTCTAGACCACGGTTCATAGGTCCGGGGTGCATGATGATGGCGTGCTCAGGTAGGGCAGCGCGTCGGGTTGCATCTAGCCCGTATTGGCGCGAGTACTCCTGGGGGCTGGGGAAGAAACCACCACCGGCGGCACTCATGCGCTCACGCTGTACGCGCAGCATCATGATGGCGTCAGGCTGTACTTCAGCAATGGTTTCGTCTAGGTTGTAGCTCACCTGGCAGGGCCAGTCCTCCATACCAATCGGCAGTAGGGTGGGTGGGGCCACCAGGGTTACCTGGGCGCCTAGGGTGGTAGCTAGGTCAACATTAGAGCGGGCCACACGTGAGTGCAGTACGTCGCCAACAATCACTAGCTTGGCGCCGTCGAGGTCGCTACCGGGAGCGGCTGGAGCGCCGTCGTCACCACTATGGGTGGCGCTGTTGTACCAGCGGCGTAGGGTCATAGCGTCCAGCAGGGCCTGAGTGGGGTGCTGGTGGGTGCCGTCACCGGCGTTCAGCACGGGCACGTCAATCCAGCCGGCGTGGGCCAGCAGGTGGGCGGCGCCGCAAGCGCTGTGGCGTACCACCACGGCGTCGGCCCCCATGGCCTGCAAAGTTTGGGCAGTGTCTTTAAGTGATTCGCCCTTAGACAGAGACGAACCCTTACCGGAGAAGTTAATTACGTCGGCGCTTAGGCGCTTAGCCGCAGCTTCGAAGGACAGTCGAGTACGAGTAGAGTCCTCAAAGAACATGTTGACCACAGTTTTACCGCGCAGAGTCGGCAGTTTCTTAACTGCGCGTGACTGGGTGGCGGCCATGGCCTCAGCGGTGTCTAGCAGCGCAACAGCCTCAGCGTGGCTTAGGTCTTTGGCGCTAAGTAGGTGCTTCACATTGAATCCTTATCTCTAAGCCCGAGTGGGGCGTAGTTCAGCGCTATCTGCAGCTGCGCCGAGTTCGGTCAGTGAGACCACCACGGTCTCATCCTTATGGGTCGGAAGATTCTTGCCGACATAGTCAGCCCGAATCGGTAGCTGCCGGTGTCCACGGTCGATCAGCACCGCTAGCTGAACCCGCTCAGCGCGACCAATAGCGCTTAGCGCATCCAGGGCGGCACGGATGGAACGACCTGAGTAGAGCACGTCGTCAACCAAAATGATGGTGCGTCCCTCTACCCTGCCCTGCGGGATACGGGTAGGTGCGGGCACGCGAATCGGGTGACGACCCAGGTCATCGCGGTACATGGTGATGTCTAGGGTGCCTGCCTGGACCCGGCGCGGGCTAATCACGTCAGGGTTTTGGCTTTGTACTTCATAGAGCGCATCAGCTAGTCGCTGGGCTAGCGGCGCACCTGCGGAGGGGATCCCTAGTAGCACCACGTCCTCAAGGTCACCATTGCGCTCAAGGATTTCGTGTGCAATTCGAGTTAGGCAACGGGTGATATCAGAAGCTGATAGCACCTGTTTACCGGTGGATAAACTTTCGGCCACGATAAGCGGCCCTCCTTCCCCGCCTCTCGGGACGGAATTTAAAGGATGGTTTAGTTCGCTTAAGACGATAACATGCAATTGTGCCCACCGCTAACGAGCGATGGGCACAACAGCAGATGATTTAGCGCACGCCTGCCACTTAGTGCAGGTAGGGGCCTTTTAATGTGCTTTTATTTGAGCGTAGGTGCAAGATCAGCGATGCGACCTAGCAATCCGTTCAAGAAACGCGGCGATTCATCCGTTGACAGCATGCGTGCCAAAGTCATGGCCTCATCAACTGAAACGGGCGGATCTACCTCGTCGTTATAAACTATCTCCCATACGCTCAAGCGGGCAATAGCGCGGTCTACCGCCGGCATACGCTCCAAAGACCACTCTTGGGTGTAGGTCTGCAGAATCTGGTCGATATCACGCAGATGCTGCGCCACTCCCTTAAGTGCCAGGCGGGCGTATTCGGGGGCCACGGTGTGGTTGGCTGAGTTAACCGCGCGCTCATTGGCTAGTGCCTCCAAAGCCTGGCCAGCTTTGGGGCCGTTTAGCTCGCCGCGCTGGTCAGCTTCATAGAGCACTTCCACGGCCCGACGCCGTGCCTTGGTTCGGGCGGTAACCTTGTGCTTAGTTACGCGCTGCTCGCTCATCAGTCGTTCACGCGGGAAATGTAGGAACCGCTGCGGGTGTCTACCTTGACGCGGTCACCGGTGTTGAGGAACAGCGGCACCTGAATCTCGGCGCCGGTCTCAACGGTGGCGGGCTTGGTGCCGGCGCTGGAGTGGTCACCCTGCAGGCCAGGCTCAGTGTGGGAGATGGTCAGCACCACAGAGGCCGGCATTTCTACGAACAGCGGGGCGTCGTCGTGGAAGGCCACGATTACTTCCTGGTTTTCTAGCAGGAAGGTGGCTGCGTCGCCAACTACGTTTTCAGGTACGAAAACCTGGTCGTAGGTCTTTACATCCATGAAGACGAAGTCTTCGCCGTCCTTGTACAGGTACTGCATGTCACGGCGGTCTACAGTGGCAGTGTCAACCTTGAGGCCGGCGTTGAAGGTCTTGTCTACGGTCTTGCCAGAGAGCACGTTCTTGAGCTTGGTACGTACGAAAGCAGGACCCTTACCCGGCTTGACGTGCTGGAACTCTACTACCTGCCAGAGCTGGCCCTCAAGGTTGAGTACCAGGCCGTTCTTTAGGTCATTAGTGGTTGCCACGAAGCTGTCCTTAACTGATCGGGAAAGTCTTGTCGGCGCAATTTTAACGCGTTTAGACGTATTTGCGCGCGTCTGCGTCTTTAAGGTGGGTCATAATCTCTGCCACCACCTGCTCTGGTTGCTTTTTCGAGGTGTCAATCTCAACGCTAGCTAAAGCCCGGCACTGACTTAAACGCTCGTGTGCAGCCACCAAAAAATCTCGCCTTACGCTGCCTAAAGCCGCAGATCTAGGTACGTTAAGCCCGTTACGTTGGGCTAAGACGGCGTCGACGGCGCTCAGGCAGATCACCCGAGCCTCGCTTTGGGCTAGGACTTGGGCCAGACCGGGCGTGTTGATCCAACCTGAACCGGCCGCCACTACCTGTGCACCCGCCTGCGGCGCGCTCAGGGAGAGCTTAAACACATCAGCTTCACAGCTGCGGTAGCGCTCCTCCCCTACCTGAGCGATAGCAAAGTTAGGGTCAACCCCCAAGCGCTGGGCCACCGTGCAGCCCACATCAACTAGGTTGGCGCCCAGCTGATTAGCTAAAGCTTGAGCTACTGCTGAGCAGCCCACCCCGGGCGGACCAATTAGTACGGTTAGAGACATTTATTTTCTTCCCGGCGCTAAGGCCTCGTGGGCTGCGCGCAGATGCGACTGGTCTAAATCATCAACTACTACCGGGTTACCCAAGCCGTTTAGTAGCACCATGCGTAGATTGCCACCGCGTACCTTCTTGTCAGAAGACATCACTTCACGCAGCTTGTGCCAGCCCAGCACCTCAAGGTTGTCGGGGCGAGAGATCGGCAAGCCAGCTTTAGATAGCAGCAGGCGATGTAAAGCCACTTCGGCGTCGCTCAGCATGCCGCGTCGTCGAGCCACTTCAGCAGCAAATACACAGCCAATAGACACTGCCTGGCCGTGGCTGAGGCTAAAGCCTGAAAGCTTTTCAAGCGCATGGGCGTAGGTGTGTCCATAGTTAAGGATTTCGCGCAGCCCGCCCTCATAAAGATCTTGAGAAACCACATCTGCCTTAACTTTGACTGAGCGTTCAATTAGCTGGGTCAGTACCTCACCCTTTAGTAACTGCTGGGCGTCGTTATCTGCCACCAGCTCCAGGATACGTAGATCTTTAATGAAACCGCATTTGATTACTTCAGCTAGACCCTGACGGGCTACTGAGGCGGGCAGTGAATCGAAGTAGGCAATATCTGCTAGCACCGCTTGAGGCGGATAGAAGGCCCCCACCAAATTCTTGCCGTGGACAGTGTCAATGCCGGTTTTACCGCCCACTGCTGCATCCACGGTTGCCAAAACTGTGGTAGGCATCTGCACTAGGCCCACGCCGCGTAGCCAGGTAGCCGCCGCAAAGCCGGCTAGGTCTGTGGTGGCACCGCCGCCTAGGCCAATGATGACGCCGTCGCGCCCCATCCCCATCTGTCCCAGTCCGTGCCACAGACCTGCAAGAGTCTCTACGTTCTTGGCACTTTCGCCGTCAGGAACTGCCAGCGCATCCGCATTCCAGCCACGCTGCACCAGCTGAGTGGCTAACGCATAGGCCGCCGTGGACAGCAACCGGGGGTGAATAATGGCGATCTGGGCACTCTTGGAGTAGCCCAGCTCAATAAGGGTGTGCGACAGCTGCGCACTGGCGCCTTGACCAATTAGCACCTGGTAAGGGCGTGGCCCGTCCACATCCACACGACGCAGCGCTTCACGCTGGCGTGAAATAGTGGCGGCCTGCATGATCTGACTGATCTTGTTGCGGGCCACCGGGTCAGCGAAAACCAGGCGCTCTAGAGCATCGGTGGATTGTTTAAAAGTCATCCCATCGGTGTTAAGCACATCGGTGGCCACCTGTTTGTACAGGTACTCGCGGGCGTTTAGTAGCTCCTGGAGCTTAACTACCGGATCGGCCCCTTTAAACAGGGGACGCGCAGAGACATTATTGGCGATGCGTGCGGCCACAGTTTTAGGTGAAGCCTGCAGGTAGATCACCCGGTGGCCCTGCAGCATTTGGCGGTTACGTTCACGCAGCACCGCTCCCCCACCCAGGGGAATAACTGAGGCGGTTGGAGACTCCAGAGCCTTACTAATGGCGTGAGTTTCTAGGTTGCGGAAAGTTTCTTCACCTTGCTGGGCAAAAATTTCGTTAATGGTTTTACCGGTCTGGGCTTTAATGCGCAGATCGGTGTCAACTAGGGGCCGGTTCGTGGCCGTAGCCAGAGCTTTACCCATAGTTGATTTACCCACGCCCGGCAGGCCTACTAGAACAATATGCTGTGTTTTCACCAGTTGGTCCTTTCGGCTACATCTTCTAAGTATCCAGCGAGGTTACGTTTAGCTTCTAGTAGGCTGTCCCCACCGGTTTTTTCAAGTAAAGCGTCTGCCAGCACCATGGCTACTTCAGCTTGGGCAATCACGGCGGCAGGCACCACGGCGCAAGTGTCAGAGCGCTGATGTAAGGCGGTGGCCGCTGTGCCATCAGCTAGATCCACACTACGCAGGGCCCTGGGCACAGTAGAAATAGGTTTAAGAGCGGCGCTTACTCGCAGCACAGAGCCGTTAGAAATGCCGCCTTCAATGCCTCCGGCGTGGTTGCTGGCGCGTTCAATATGTCCGCCAGATAGGCCAATGATTTCGTCTTGAGCGCTGCTACCTCGTGAGGCTGCCTGCTGGTAAGCGTCACCAATCTGCACGCCTTTAACTGACTGGATGCTCATAAGCGCCCCTGCTAGGCGCGCATCTAAACGGCGCTGGGCACCAACATGGCTACCCAAGCCCACGGGCACGTTATAGGCCAGTACTTCAACTTCCCCACCCAAAGTGTCACCAGCGCGTTTGGCCGCATCAATCTCAGCCATCAGGCGCTGGGCTAAAGCTTCATCCAGGTTGCGCACGGGGCTATTGTTTAGAGCCTCATTGTCGCTGGGGGTAGGTAGAGCACGCTGGGCATCGGCGCACACGGTGCCGATACGGATAACTTGGCTTACTAGTTCAATGCCAGCTACCTGACGCAGAATCTGGGTGGCGATAGCCCCCAAGGCTACACGCGCCGCAGTTTCGCGGGCGCTGGCTCGTTCTAGCACATTGCGAGCGTCTTGTGACCGTATTTGAGCATGCCGGCCAGATCAGCGTGACCGGGGCGCGGCTTAGTTAGGCACTTATTGCGTGCAATTTCGCGCTCATCTCCGGTGCCAGCATCTTTTTTAAGCAGCTGAGTATCTACCGGATCGGCGCTCATAACCGCTTCCCATTTGGGCCACTCAGAATTAGCGATCTCAACTGCAATAGGACTGCCCAGGCTCACCCCATGGCGCAGCCCAGATAGAATACGTAGCTGGTCGCGTTCAAAAGCCTGGCGCGCTCCACGTCCGTATCCCTGACGTCGCTGAGTTAGTGCCTGCTGAATATCTGCGCTGGTCAGCGCGATACCGGCGGGCACTCCCTGGGCTATGGCAACCAGGCTAGGGCCGTGTGATTCTCCCGCAGTGGTCCAAGTGAGCATAGTGGTATCATCTCACACCCGCTGGGCTAGGGCTTGTTCCAGGGCTGCGCGCATAGCCTCCAGGCTGGGAGTTTTACCGGTCATAAGGCGCACCTGCGGCTCAGCTTGGTGCAGCAGCATTAGGTGCCCACTTACAGCCCTAGCTCCCAGTTGCTGCCAGGCCTTGGCTAACTCGGTTGGCCAGGGAGAATAGACAACGTCTAGGAGCGTAGCCGCCGGGTTTAAGACGGCACCGCTAGCGGTTAAAGCAGCGGCTACCGGGTCACTTACCCCCTTAGGCAGGGTGGAAATTACCACCTCGGCCTGCGCTAATAGCGCAGCTAAAGCTTCCTGGTTACCATTCCACACCCACGGCTCAATCTCGATTCCCATCCGGTGAGCGGCGGCCAGTACCCGCTGGGGGCCGGCGTGGTTACGTGCGGCCACACAAATAGAGTCCACTTCTAGCTGAGTTAAGGCGGCTAGGGCTGAGCAGGCTATAGCCCCCGCCCCTAAAACTACTGCTTTAGTTGGACGCACCTGCGGCGCTAGAGCTTCACGCAGCGCCCCTACGATTCCGGCGACGTCGGTGTTAAAGCCCGCTAACATGGACGCCCCAGCTTGTGGTTGCGAGACCACCACAGTGTTTACCGCACCAGTTACCTGCGCTAGAGGGTCAACAAAATCGAGCTGACTAAACATTTGCTGTTTATGGGGCATGGTTACACTTAAACCAGCCCACTGGGGACCAGCTGTGGCAGGCTCTCGTAGCTGAGCCAATATCTGCGGCAACTGTTGTCTAGTGACAGTGACCGCCTCATAACTCCAATTATCTAGGCCTAGCTGCGCGTATGCGGCGCGGTGTAAAACTGGTGATAAGGAGTGAGTAACCGGATCCCCAATAATTGCGGCGCGGTAAGACTGGGTCATGACTGCCTCCAAGGCTTATAAATTGAGCTTATAAATTAAGCTTTACATAAAAGTATGGTCCCTGCGCACCAGCGCAGGGACCATACTTTTATAGATCAGGATCCTGACGATCCCGAGGAACAGACCTTCGGGTTCTGCTTACAAAATGCCGTCAGCTTAGCCACGTTAACCTGGTGCTCAGCACTGGTGGCTGCAAACAGGGTCTCGCCAGTGGTCAGGTTAATGGTCACGAAGTACAACCAGTTACCTGGTTCAGGATTGTTAGCTGCCTTAATGGCCTCCAGACCGGGGTTACCGATAGGCGAGGGCGGCAAACCAGCGTGCACGTAAGTGTTCCACTTGTTATTGCTATCAGCCAGCTCAGCATCGGTGGGAATACCACCAGTCTTACCGGTGCCGTAACGGACCGTAGAGTCCATCTGCAGCATGCCCTTGGTTTCGCCAGCGGTATCACCAAGGCGGTTGTAGATTACCCGGCTGACCTTACCCAGGTATTTGGGGTCGTTAACCTCAGCTTCAGCAATTGAAGCCACGATCAGTACCTGCTGGTAGTCAGCTTCCTTAACGCCGGCCTCCTTGAGGCGGTCCTTGGTCTTTTGCACCATGGAGGCCACCACACCGGTAGCGGTGGCGTTGTCAGGAATGGTGTAGGTAGCTGGGGCTAACCAGCCCTCAACATTGCCACCAGCGCTGTCGGGCAGCCCAATGTCCTTGGTGAAAGCAGCCTCTACGTCTTCAGCTTTAAAGCCAGCCACCTTAACCAGGCGGGCCTTAACCTGCGCCTTGGTGAAACCTTCAGGAATGGTCACCGTGTGGTCGGCGCGAGAACGCGGGTCAAGCAGCGCGGCCACTGCATCGGTTGCGCTCATACGCTTCTTTAGCGTGAACGTGCCAGACTGAATCTGTGAAGAGTTGGTGTTGGCGTTGTAGGCCTTAACGAAAGCCTTCTTAGAAGCCACTACCCCCTTCTTCACTAGGATGTCAGCCATCTCGTTACCGGTAGCACCATCGGGAATGGTAACAGTTACGCTACCTTCCCCGGGGCCGGTGTAGTCAGTGGCAACCTCTTGGGCGGGAACAATCTGCGTGAACGCATAGTAACCCGCACCAGTTACTAGGCCTAGGGTCAGCACCAGCACCAGGGTGGCGATAATACGCCTACGGAAGCGGCGTTTACGCTTTGACTTGCGCAGCGCCTTACGCGAGGGGGCTCTACCCTCCGGCTGCTGCGGCGAGCTGCTTGGTTTTGACGATGACTGAATCCCCAGCTCGTCAAAAAGATCGTCGCTCACGCGGTTAACTCCTTATAGGTCACGTAACGCCCGCCCCGGCGGTTTGCCGGTTAGACGCTCCGTTTCAAGTGCGGTCTCAAGGATGCACACAGCTGCTTGTTGGTCAATTATCTGCCGACTAGTCCGCTGTGATCTACCTGATTCGTGCAGGTCGCGCTGGGCACTAACTGTGGTCAAGCGCTCATCAACCAATCTAATTCTAACATTAGGGACACGTAGAGCTAGTTTATTTGCCCACTGTCGTACATACTCCGACGACGCACTTTCCTTGCCGTTTAGATGCAGCGGCAGCCCGATCAGGATTTCCATGGGCGCATATTGCTCCACTAAATCCTCAGCATCATCTATATCTCCGCCGTATTTATCGGCGGCAATGGTGGTCACCGGTACGGCCAGAGTTGCATTCTGGTCGCACCGGGCCACCCCAATACGTACTTTGCCTACGTCAAAGGCTAGACGTACTCCGCTACGCAGTTCAGGCTCCCAGCTCTCGTGCTACAGCCTTGAGGGCGCTGTCCACCGCCTGGGCATCTTGGCCACCGCCCTGAGCGAGGTCATCCTTGCCGCCGCCACCACCGCCAAGTACCTTGGCGGCTACACGCACCAGAGCACCGGCCTTAGCACCCTGCTCACGTGCAGCGGCGTTGGTGGCCACCACGATTACCGGGCGAGTGCCGGCCACACCGGCCACAGCCACCACGGCCGGGATGGAAGAGTCGATACGCTCGCGGGCCTGTAGCACCATGGTGCGCAGAACATCAGCGTTGTTAACCGTGCCGGCATCCATCGCAGCTAGACGCAAGCCATTAGGTAGCTCACGCAGCTGGTTGGCTAGCTCGCCAGCCTTAACGCCAGCAGCCTGAGTTTCCATGGTGGCAATACGCTTTTCAGCTTCCTTGAGCTTGGCCAGTAAGGCCGACACGCGCTCAGGTAGCTCCTCGCTACGGCCACCAACCAGGCCGGATAGCTCAGCAACCAAAGCGTGCTCTTTAGCCTGGAACTCGTAGGCGCCGTCGGCAACTAGAGCGTCAATGCGGCGCACCCCTGAACCAATAGAGCCTTCAGACAGCACCGCAACTCGGCCTAGGTGACCGGTTGAAGGTACGTGGGTACCACCGCATAATTCCTTGTCGAAGTTGTCGCCAATGGTTACTACGCGCACCTCATTGCCGTACTTTTCACCAAACAGGGCGATAGCCCCAGAGTTACGGGCCTGCTCTAGGCTCATAACCTCGGTGGTGACTGGTAGGTCTTGGGTTAGCTTCTCGTTAACCAGGCCTTCAATGTCTTGCAGCTGGCCGCTAGATAGGGCCGAGCCGTGACGGAAGTCGAAACGCAGGCGGCTAGGCGAGTTCTCGCTACCGGCCTGGGTAGCATCAGGCGAAACCACATTGCGCAGACCCGCATAAACCATGTGGGTAGCAGTGTGCGCGCGCGCAATCGCTAGACGGCGTACCGAGTCAATTTCAGCCCAAGCCTTCTGGCCAACTGCAATGGTGCCCTCAGTTAGGGTGCCACGGTGTACAGACAGGCCACGCAGCGGGGCCTGTACGTCGTGGACCTCGACGACGGCGCCGTCGGCCACGCGGATGGTGCCGTGGTCAGCTAACTGGCCACCCATCTCCGCATAGAAGGGGGTGCGGTCCAAAATGACCTCAACCTCAGCCGGAGCATTAACCACAGCTTGGGGCTGGCCGTCAATTAGTAGCGCCGCCACCTTAGCTTCAGCAGCGTTCTCGGTGTAGCCCAGGAAGGTGGAGCCGCCGCCAAGTTCCTTTTCGATCTCGTGGAATACACGCACATCGGTGTGTCCAGCCTTCTTGGCTCGAGCGTCGGCGCGGGCGCGCTCCTTCTGCTGGGCCATAAGGGCGCGGAAACCTGCCTCGTCTACGCTAACGCCCTGCTCGGCTGCCATTTCTAGGGTCAGGTCGATTGGGAAACCGTAGGTGTCGTGCAAGGTGAAGGCACTTTCACCGCTAACTACCGGCTTTGTTCCCTTGGCCTGCTGTTTAGCGTTAGCTACCGCAGTGTCCAGGATTAAAG
>ERZ772770.71-NODE-71-length-22570-cov-2.54817_pt1 | contig 22570 bp, 22 predicted proteins | sample MGYA00511361_ERZ772770 | MGnify/ENA primary metagenome ERZ772770 (study PRJEB29015, sample SAMEA2738026) | human oral metagenome | biome: human oral; feature: human-associated habitat; material: saliva | place: China | collected 2251 ... | reverse complement strand
CGGCAACTCCCTTGTGACAGCTAACGGGGTCATGAAGGATGAGCTGTTTTTCGCTGATGACCATGTTGTCATCGTGAGCGACGAGGCCATTGGTGAGCCTGTTGAGATCGTTACCGCAGAAATGCTCATGGACGGCTGGTTTGTATTCGATAACCTTGCTACTGGGTATGTATCTGGGTATTTCGGAGAGGTGGCTGTCCTGAACATTGAGCGTCCCTTGATCGAGGGCGATGAGAGCGTGTTCATCATTCAGATTAGTGGTCACATGACACGCCGCGTCTCCCCGGGGCAGCACCTCTTTGTGCTTAGCCGATAGCCGCATGTTGGATGACTCCAGTCACGAGATAATTAGGTAAGGAACTAACGGGCAACAATGCCTATCCACCCATCTCGTGATTGGAGTTTTCAATGGCCAAGAATAGGTCTTGGTTTAGCGATTACGCTTTCCTGATGCAAATGTCGGGGGACAGCCAATCCCCCTGTCACGAAGCAGCCTCTGCTCTCAGGAAAGCCGCAGACGCGATTACGTCAACACAAGAGCCAGCTACGGCAGAGTCCGTCGCCCAGACACATGTTGAAGTCATGAAGGCGATGGATGCCATTCATGCAATGGTAGTCCATTACGCCTTGACTCTCCGTCAGCAGGGTGTTACGAGGGCCGTTGTCTCTGATGCGCTCAGTACGTCTCCTAACCAAATATCTAAGTGGGAGGCCGCTGCGGCTGACGGTTCTGGGTTTGATATTGACCCAGAGACGATGAAGCGTCAGGAGAGAATGGCTATCTCTGACCCTAACCTTATGAGAGTTGACGACAGCGTAGCAGACAGGCCATTTCCGTCAGGTCTCCCTCTCATGTGCGAACTTCCCGTGTAACCACGGAACAACGCCAACCGCTTTGAGCGGCTAGGCTAGTAGATAGGCCATAAGGGCCAATGAACATCAACAGAAAGGCTTGACTGACTTGAAGAACAAGCTACGAAATGCTGCGGCTACCACTGTTCTGGCTGCAATGGCCATGGGCGCAGCTACCGCCCCGGCTCTCGCCGCCGCTCCCAACAACATTAACGACATCACATTCCACGTGTACGTTGATACGAACGGGAACGGAACGCGAGACGAAGGGGATACCGCGCCTAGCGACATCTCCTATACTCTCTCCACGACTCCTGTCGGTCAGGGCACGCCCAAGGTTGTGGCTTCCGGCAACGCAAATGCGGATGGCTCCATCCACCTGCAGAACGTCGAGAATGGCGTCACGTCGTTCCTGACCATTACGTCTGGCGGTAAGTCCTACACTTACCAGCTGGACCTCCTGCACATGACCAACAAGGAATACCCTGTGTCGGTTGATGTTGCATGGTCCCCTGAAGCGGCCACGACTCCGAGTGAGTTCGTCAACTTCACGGTCGTTTTCATGGAGGATACGGACTTCACCTCCAACATGAGCCAGGGCGACACTCCTGCCGCTGGCCGATCCGTCACGTTTACTCAGGGCGACGTGACGGAGACGGTCACCACCGATGCCGAGGGCCGAGCAACAGTGTCCGGCAAGTTTAAGGCTGGAGACGTTCACGTCAAGGACAACGGCTATGAGGGCAGGGAGTTCAATGCCCACATCAAGGAGGACGTGAACGACTTTGTCTACACCGTCCTTGTCCCAAAGAAGCGTGAGGTTCCCGAGGAAAAGGGCATCCGTCTCGGCCTGCAGGTGTTCGAGGACACCGATGGTGACGGCGTTATCTCGGCTGGCGACAAGAACGTCAGCGATAAGCGTCACATCATCGCCATCCAGAACGAAGAGCACCACATGTTCTTCCTCACCACCGATGGCCCCACGAGCTGGTTCAAGGAGCTTCAGCCTGGCGAGGTTCTTCTGACTGATCACCCCACCGGCACCTCAACCTCCGTTATCATCCCGGATGGGGTGAAGGAGTTCACCGCGAACATGCTGATTCCCAAGAAGGAGGATGTTCAGTACAACGGTAACCAGTCGGTGAATGTCAACACCACTATCAACTTCCGCGAGGATACCGATGGTGACGGCATTTTCTCGACTGACGACAAGCCCCTTGCCGGCCACGAAATCAAGGTGGACTACACCGGCAGCGAGAACGGCACCGTCACCAAGACTACCGATGACAAGGGGACCATCAATATCCCCGAGAACATCCACATCGGTTCTCGTCTTGTCGTTACTGACATGAAGACCGGCAAGAAGTGGTATCCCCAGGTTCCCGGTACCGTCGCGAATTACAAGATCGACCTACTTGAGCCTGCGGCCAAGACCGACAAGCCCAACACCGGCAAGGACGAGCAGAAGCCGCCCGCCGAGGCCAAGAAGGTCACGACCAAGATCGTCGTTCTTGAGGACACGGACAAGTCCGGCAACGTCACCGAGAAGGACAAGGCTCTCGGTGGACGCGCACTAAAGCTGACCATTGACGGCAAGCAGAAGGATGTCGTCACGGGTGAGGATGGCTCCGTCACCATCGACGATGTCATTCACGCGGGCGACACCGTCGCTATCACCGATACGGTGAGCGGCTCCTCCTGGAAGATGCGAGTACCCAAGAACGTCACTGCTTACACGTTCAAGGCTCTCGTCAGCCCCAAGCCGGTCGATCAGACGCCGGACGATAAGCCCAAGCCTCCGTCAGTTCACGACATCCCCGTCAAGACGACAGTCCATATCATTCACGATACGGACAACTCCGGCAATATCACCACCGGCGACAGCTCTTTCCCTGACGAGGAGGTGAAGATCACCGTTGACGGCGTGGAGCGCTCCTACAAGACTGACATTGCTGGTCGAATCAGCGACGAATTCAAGCAGGAGCAGAAGATCACCGTCACCCACGTTCCGTCTGGTCGCTCTTGGGATGTTGAGGTTCCTTATGGCGTTGAGTCGTTCGACTTCAATGCGCTAGTTCCCGCAAATGACAGCTCTGACGCTCAGGATTCGCAGTCTGGGAACGACACCCAGGCCCCGTCCGACACGTCCAACGGCAATGGCACCTCCAATGGCGCTGCCGATACGTCCAATGGCAACTCTGCAACCGGTGCGTCTACCGGCGAGCAGGGCACGCCTGAGAAGCCCAACAACGAGAAGGCTAACAGCCTTGCTCACACCGGCACGAACGCCGCTTCTGTGGGCGCGGTCCTCGCGATCACGCTGACGGCTGCTGGTGCCACGATTGCCATGAAGCGCCGTAAGGCCAGCTAAGGCGCTTTCTCAGGTCGGGTTAGTAATCCGGCGAGCGAGGGCATAGAAGCGCCCCAGGGAGCTAATTGACGGCTTCCCTGGGGCGCTTCCGCGTCTCTCTATCGGCGAGCGCCGCCGCCGCGTCGGTATTTCACGTACTCAGCCCACGCGTCTGCTGCATTCTCTCGTGCGAGCATGTACATGTTCTGCGCCTCTTCCTCTGCGTCCTCCATGAGGATGTCCGGGTCAAGCTCCGACTTGATGACATAGGTGTCATCTTCACCCTCAAAGTCAAAGAGGGTGTCCGGCTTAGACTCAACTTGAAGGCCGTATGACTTCATGATGTCACGGAATACTTCGCTGTTCCGTGGAGGCTTACTGTCGTGCATACCAGGGACGGAGCCGATGTCAACGGAGACTGTCATGAAAAGCCTGCCATCTTCGTCGTATGACATCTTTGTATCAACCTTTTCCTGCCCCGCTCCACGGAAAGACCATTCAAGTTTCCCGTCCTCGGAAAGACGTGACTGGTCTCCAAATAGCTCACCTACGGCTTGAGGGAACCCGTGATTCGCGGGGGCGTCACTCAGTCGTGGGCGCGAGACTACTTGATCGTTGACCCTATCCAGGCATTGTTTGTATGCCGCCGACCCGGCAATATGCTGGTTTCGTCCACATCTTCCGCCATGAGGACATGGCACCAGGTTTACGTTCTGCATTTTTGAGTCACCTCTCTATTCTTCCGCTTTCTCTCTATTTTTCCTCTTTCGTAAATGACCATTCCGTAGTATGTGATTATATGTGATATACTCGGTAGTAGACAAGGATGAGGCGTCATCATAGCCAAGTCCAACTACTAGCGACAGGAGTACAAATGGCTTCACTGACATATAAGATGCCCGGTCAAGACATCAAGGGATATTCGGGGCCTCGGCCTGACGTGACCATCGAAATCAACCACGGGACTGCGGAACCCGCAGTTCAGCTCATCGCCCCGGGAGAGAAGGTGCGAGCAGCTGACCTAATGCTGCTCCGACTCAACGACCCTGCCAGGAGCATCGGCTTTGGTCTCGTCGGTATCGACGGGATGTATATGGTCGGCGAGCGCACGTTCGACGACCGTGCATACGAGAATGTAGAGATCGTCTGCGCCATTCGGTTCTCGTCGTCCATCCGAGCCGATGACCCCAATGGGTTCCCGGTAACGGTTGTTATGAACGCTGACCCGACGAAGCCCACGGACAAGCTCAACATTCTTGCGGTTGGAAAGGCCGGACAGTGAGTCGCCAGTGTCTCGCTCCTGAATGCAGCCGAGAGGTGAATGAGTATGCGTATTGCTGGAAGCACGCGCATTTCATGCTTCAGGACGGAGCACCCAAGAGAATCGTCCCCTCTCTCGCGGCCACAGCCAATAACGCCGGGGCCAGCAAGGCCCGAGAGCTGACCCATCCGTCTATCGTCGGTTCGGTGACGATTGACAATTCCGGTTCCGAGAACCGAGAACAGGGCGTGACTTGCTCTACCGAGGGGTGCGGGAATAAGGTCAAGCAGCTCGGCCTCTGCAACAAGCACTACAAGCTGCATAAGGCTGCTGGCGACCTATATCTGTTCTACCCTGAATGCAAGGCTGAAGGGTGCAACAACACGGTCGCGTCCATGCGACTAAAGTACTGCCCCGAGCATAAGGCTATGGGGCGGACAAAGTACCAGCGTAAGACTTGCTCAGTGGAAGGATGTACCAACAAGTCTCGCGCATATGGAAAATGCGACAAACACAATGTCAACGGACAGGAGTCCAAGGAACAGGAGAACAACTAATGACTGAAAAGATTTGCTCGGTGGAGGGGTGCCTACACCCGGTTCGTGCTAAGGGCTTTTGCCTGAAGCACTATCAGAACGCCCGTAGGAACAACGGCAAGCCGGTCTCTACTAGGCCCAACGTTAAGTCACGCGAGCCTAAGATGTGCTCCGCACGCGGATGCGACAACTTCGTGTACGCTAAGGGTTACTGCCGGATGCATTACACCCGCCAGTGGCGAAACGGAGACATCAAGCTACGTCGCGGCGGCAAGTCCAAGACTAAGTCAAGCAAGGAGTAAGACAACGTCAGCTGACGGAGTAGCGATTATGTCGTCGGAGAAGATTTGCTCTGTGGAAGGGTGTAATAGACCGTTCTCAGCGAAGGGTATTGCAACATGCACTACTTGCGCATGTTGAGAAATGGTGACACCGAGCCACGCACGCAGCTTAACCATACAGGAGCGTGCTCCGTTGAAGGGTGCGACAGAGCGCACTATGCTAAAGGACTCTGTTACGTACACTATAGGCGTCAACGGCGTAATGGAAGTCTTGAGCTTCAGCGAGGTAAACCCGAGAAGTGCTCCATCGAAGGATGTGAGAAGGCCGCAAGAGCGAAAGGCTACTGTGGCGCGCACTATACCAGCCTGCGCAAAAGCGGTAGCGTAAAAATATATGGACTCAAGCAGCCCAAGATATGCTCAACCAAAGGGTGCTACAGGACACAGTACGCTAGGGGGTACTGCAGCGCATGCTATCAACGTCTGCGTAAAAACGAAACATTCGAGACAAAACGACATCGTGAAACATGCTCTGTGGAGGGGTGTGGCAAGCCTCATCGTGCGAAGGGTTACTGCAATATGCATTACGCCCGTATGTGGCGGCACGGTGATACTGAGCTGAGGCAGCAGCACCAACCCGAGATGTGTTCCGCTGATGCATGTGACAGGCCACCTGTCTCGAAGGGTTACTGCCGTATGCATTATGAACGGATGCGTAGATACGGCAGCACTGAACGTCGCAATGGTAGCACTGAACCGCGTCAGATAAAGAAGTGTTCAGTTGACGGATGCAGCAAACCGAGCTTCGCGAGCGAGTACTGCAGCATGCATTACTCACGTTTGCGACGCAATGGCGACGTAGGGGCGGCTCAGAGTTACCACCGTACAAAGACATGCTCTGTTGATGGATGCGATAGGAAACATGTAGCTATGGGTTACTGCCGTATGCATTACACCCGTCAGTGGCGAAAGAGTAACGTCAAGTCTAGCTGCTAGGCAGTAAATAGGTGCTCCATTGACTGCAATCCAACACCAAGGCATAAGAAAACGGGCTAGGTAGTTCATTCTACCTGGCCCGTTCTTCGTGCCGTCAATTAAGCCGCTCGGTCAAATGCCCGTTTCTTCCGCTTAGCTATCCTGAGTTCTCGGCGACGTTGTGCCGTTGTCATTCCACCCCAAATGCCATAGTCAACTTCATTGTCGATGGCGAACTGGCGGCACTCTTCCATGACGGGGCACTGGTTGCAGATTGACATTGCCTCGCGACCCAGGCTGGTCCTTTCCTCAAACCACAAGTCTGGGTCGCTTTGTGAGCAGAGGGCTTCCTCTCGGATGAATAGGGAAATCATATCAAAGCCTTTCGTTTCTAGACTTGATTTTACCGTTGGCATAAAAGACTAATGATCATCATTCCGGTAATGGGTATCCTCATATAAAGCCACAAGGAAGGTGAATAACCCATGATGCAATACTGGGATTCCGTCACGTCTACCGAGGCCGGGAGAATGATCGTTGCTATCTTGTCAGCGGTGCTTATTCTCTCCTTGGCTCTGATGTCAGTCAAGATGTTTCTGTCAATCAAATTAACCCGAGGGTCAATTACGGCAGCTATAGCAGTCGCACTCTTCGTGGTGCTGATGATCTCGGGAGTATTTGACCCGCTAATGCACCTTGACCTATCATGGATACGTATGCCTTCGTAAGCCTTGCGCATTTTCGTACCAGCGTCTAGGTAGTCTTAGAGATAAGAAAACAAGCGGTTTATGCCAAGACCAAGGAGGACTACTCACCATGACAGGGTCGATTATCACTGTCAAGACGCGAAGTGGCACAAAGCTATACCTAGACGCGCTGAACAGGTTCAATAAGGACAAGAGCACGGCCAAGGTATTTGGCAGCCGCAGGATTGCTGAGGACATCATTGCCTTTGCGACTCCGTCAGCTGCACGATTCGCATATGAGATCGAGGATGCAGAATGACAGCGTCAACTTTCTTCATCGTGCTCATCGTTCTGTCGGTGGCACTCATCGTCGTAGCGAACCTCAAGAACAACGACAAGCGGCTCTTTTCTGGAGCTGCTGTTCTCGCCCTCGTTGCTATCGCCGCGTACCAGCTTTCTCTCCCCGGGAATATCTCTGGTCGTGTTGACGAGAAGCTGCAGTCGCAGCCTCGGACTGAACCGGCACCACAGCCCACGGAGACGGAACAGCCCAGCGCAACGTACAAGAATAAGTACGGCTACGAGATGGATGCTTCTAAGCTGCGTCCCGTTACCGGAATGACCGCGTCTGGCCGTATCGTCCCCTGCATGGCTGAAGTTGACGATAATGGAGTCGTCGTGAACGAGGGAGACCTTGACTGTGACTGGTCTCGGTCAATTCAGATGTCGGCAGACTCTGACACGAATCTCATCCTCTCGATGGTTAAGGCTCAAGACCTAACCTACCTACCGTTTAATAAGTCAGGTCTGGGAGAGAAGCCGGACATCACTGATTGCCTGTCCACGGATAAGGAAATTATCCAGAAGGTTAATTCCGGCAAGTGGGCTGATGCTTCCCGCACCGTCTCCTGCTATGACGGCGAGAAGATCGACAACTCACGAATTGCCGACCCCAGCAAGCTCACTAAGTCCGACATCGACTCAATCCTTGCAGGTAAGGGCGCGCCCAAGGTCGATGACAAGAAGGCTGATGACAAGAAGGACAAGGCTCAGAGCGGCGACTCAGCTCAGTCCGGTGACAAGCCCCAGAGCGGCAGCCAGGATACGAAGAAGCCGACAGACAAGAAGGACAAGAAGTGAAGATCGCAAACATCCGTCGATGGCTACTCCCCGTTGGAGTCGCCCTTTCTGTCGTGGGAGTTATCCTCATCCTGGCCGCCCTCGTCGGTGCGGTGAACGGAGCATCTGCTGATCGAGACACGCAGATCAGTGAGGAGCAGTGGATTTCTGCAGCCAACAAGGGCGAAAACCTCCCCGGCTCTGACTTTGAGGTAGTGGCCAAGAAGCCCATCTACAGCATTGGTGGAACCGATTGCTTCTGGGCCTCGAAGGCCGACTCCCTGTTCCTAGCCTGCGACTGGGACCACGATGGCATCCTCAAGAATAACGCAGACATCGTGAACCAGGATGCCATCTCTGCAGCCTCCTCCCCTAGCCATGTCATCGACTCTGGCAAGAAGGGGACGAAGATCGGCACGATCAAGGTCGGTGACGTTGAGGCTCTCGCGGTCATCAACTCAGACGACAATACGGTCATCAAGGCCATTGCCGCCCCCGGTTCTCTGGATGACTCTCAGAAGGCGACCGAGTAACACACCTTGAAATGCCTCGCCCATTTATTCGGGTGGGGCATTTCTTGCAACTTGGTTAGGACGAATCTAAGCAGTTGTGATATACTTTAAGTAACAAGGAAAGGATGTATCCATGAACAACGCTGACACCGAACAGCTCATCAGCCTCCGAGACAAAGCCTCCAAGGCTTACTACGAGACGGGCGACCCCATCATGGCCGATGAGGAGTTCGACGCGCTCACGAAGGAGCTGTCCTCTCGCGGCGTTGATGAGACGGTTGGTCACGGATACACCGTAGACGGCAACAAGGTCTCGCGCACCGTCAAGATGGCTTCGCTCCGCAAGGCCCACGACGGCGACGGTGTTCTTGGTTCCCTCGTTGAGTACGCCAATGAGCACGGCCTGACCCTCGTCGCACAGCCGAAGTGCGATGGTCTGCCCATCAGCATCAAGTACCATCGCGGCATCCTCCAGGAAGCCAGCACGCGAGGTGACGGCTTCGTTGGAGAGAATGTCACCGATCAGGCTCGCCTCATCGACCACGGGATGCTCAACGACATCCTCGATAGCTCGTTCAACTACGAGGTGCGCGGCGAGGTTCTATTCCCCACGTTCCGTTATGACATCATGAAGGCCAGGGGCTACACGAAGCCGCGCAGCTCGGCGGTGGGCGCTCTCCGCAAGGGGAACATAGATGACCTCCTGCTGCTCGTCATCGTGATCTGGGACATCCTGGACGACGAGGGCAATACCGTCCTAGACCCCATCAACGGCACAATCAACGGCGTTCCTCTCCCGCCCGTACTCGCGCCGCGTCTTATCCGCTCAAAGGACGTGAGCGGCTATCCCGGCCCCATTCCTGAGGAGGATATCAAGGACGTGAGCGGCGACTTCGCCGACGACGGCATCGTTTACAAGATTGTCTCTCAGACGGGACGCAATGAACTTGGCGAAGGTTCTGCCTATCCTAACTGGGCAGTGGCCCACAAGTTCGAGGACGTACCGGAGATCACGATGGTCACCGGCGTTACGTGGCAGGCGAACCGCGTCAAGATCACCCCCGTCGCAGAACTGGAACCTGTCGAGATTGACGGCTCTATCGTTACCAGGGCAAGCCTACACAACGTCTCCATGCTTGAGGAGATGGACCTCCACATTGGAGACGTTATTTCCGTTCGACTGGCGAACAAGATCATTCCCCAGGTGGTCGGCATTATCCAGCATAATGAAGATGGCGAGCGATGGTCTTACCCGGAAATGGAGTATGAGCGCCGGGGCCGAGAGCTTGTCCCCGTGTCCGTCGATGATGCCACTCGAATCAACGGGGCCATTCGACGACTTGGAATCAAGAATGTCGGTCCCCGTTTCGTGGACGACTTCGTTGAGTGGAAGGGCGGCGCAGACTTCGTTGATCTGTGGCTTGCCTCAGAGGACGATGTCATCGCACTGGGCGGGGGGTACGGACCTGCGCGAGCACGTAAGATCATCGAGTCCATGCACGCATACGATGACTCATACTCCGCTGGGGACATTTTCTCCTCGTTCCTCATCGAGGGAGTTGGCTCTACGCGAGCACGCCAGATCATCGATGACGCGGATGGCTTCGGCACGGTGGAGAACCTGCTCGCTCAGACCTCCGATGACTGGGAGGGGACGCTGAATCGACTGACCGAGCTTGTGGGGCCGTCCGTCGCTGGCTCGGTCATGGACAACATCGAAACCATCCAGTCCCTGCATGACCGTTACCAGCAGGCCGGTCTGGTCGGCCTTGACGTTCATGACATTGAAGACGAGGTGGCAGAGTCGGATGTCGATGAGCGAGTTTCCGGCTTGCGTGTTCTCGTGTCCGGCACTCTTCCGACCATGAAGCGAACCGAGGCTCAGGCCTGGATTGAGGCCCACGGTGGAATCATCGCATCCGGCGTGTCGAAGAACACCGACATGTGCGTGTTCGGAGCCAAGGCATCTGGCGGGAAGGTTGCCAAGGCAGAGTCTCTTGGCATCAATATCGTCAGCGGTGAAGAGTTTGAGTCCTGGGTCACGGGCGAGTGACGGCATACATCGCACGGTTTGACGATAGCCTTAAAGCTAAGCAAGAGAAAGGGGTCTGAGATATGACCGATTACAACTCAATCATGGATGACGACAACGACATCGAAGATGACTACGACCTCGATGACGATGACATGGATGATGACGGCTCAGAGCGAGGTCCGGTGAGCAATGGTCGCAAGAAGATCATTGCTGCGGTTGCCGGACTTGGTATCATTGCTATTGTTGCTTTCGCGCTGTCATTCTTCGCTGGCGATAGCGGCAAGACTGAGGCTCCCACTCCCCGTGCGTCATCTCAGGCCAGTAGTGCGCCCGCCGCGACGCAGGGTTCAAGCTCTTCCGGCCTGGGTCTGTCTGGTTCCAATGGCAACTCCATTGAGCTGACGAACACGATCAAGGCTTTCGGCAATGCCGTGTACTCAGGGGATGGCCAGTCAGTCTACAACATGACATCCCAGCGCTGCCGCTCCTCGGTCGAAGATGCACAGGCTTTCGCTGACTCCTATGTCGCACAGGCAGGCAAGGGGTTCAAGGTCAAGGACCTGACCTACGAGAACGAGACTCCCAAGCTGGGTGTTTCTTTCGTGACCTATAAGGTCAAGAACAACGACACTGCATCTCTCAACGTCTATTTCCTGTGGGACCGGGGTGCCGGTGCATGGGTGATGGACTCCTGTAACCTCTGACATTCAGGTAAAGCCCCGAGGTATCTACGTGGACCTTGGGGCTTTGCTGTACCTTGATTAGACACGTGTATCGCTGTGTGATATACTTTAGGAGTAACCACAACGGTAAACGAGGAGAACAACAAAATGGTCAAGTACGTCGGCATTAGGGATATGACCACCCCTGTATCGACGGCTCATGTCATCGAGTCCGAGGACGGAGCCGACACGATTCTTGTCAATTCCAGCGCTGGTGCCTATAAGGTTCTGTCGTGGGAAGAGCAGTCTCGTAGGGTTGAGCTAATGCAGGTTGAGATCAACCTGCTGCGCCGACAGATGGAAGAGGCGACCGAAAAGGCCGACGAGGCCATTAGCCAGGCCAAGAAGGATGTCTCCGAGGCCAACAACAAGCTGGACGCGGAGAAGGCCAAGGTCTCGGGCATGGAGGCTGAGGTCGATAAGCTCAGTAACGAGCTGACCGAAGCCAATGCGAGGGTTGCCGTCCTGTCGTCCACTCTCAATGCCGTCACCAAGCAGCTCGAAGATGCCATGACGTTTGAGGCTGCCGTTGCAACGATGCAGGAGTTCAACCGATGCTCCTCGGAAGATCAGCGTTTCAAGAAGTACATCCTTCGCCGAGCGTGTACACATCTTGAGTCTGTGTGGAGCGAGACCAAGAAGCAGTACCCTGAGCAGGGTGGCATTTCTGGTGTCCCCGCCCTCGTCCCTGTTTTCGAGTTCGAGAGGATTGTTGCCGAGGCAGTGGACCGTATCCAGAAGGATGCCGCTAACTACAAATTCTGATCTGTCGCCTTTCGGGTAGACAAGTGTTCGTTCTGTGATATACTTAGATAGTCGAAGGGAGAAAGAGACATGAACAAGATGCAGAAAGACCTCGCGAGCATCGCTATTAACCTGGCGAAGATCGCCTGGAACAACACGATCATCCGGATGCTCGTCATCCTTTTTGCAGTTGTGTTCATCATTGCCTACTTTGGCGGCGTCACCCCGGACAAGCTCTGGAACACCCGTCAGACCCCTCCGGCCCCTCAGAGCCAGACCACCGCGCCTACCCAGGCCCCGGCCCCGTCACAGACGCAGGATGCTGCTCCCAGCAACGATTCCGGCGACAAGGTCTCCATCGGCGGTTACAACATCTCCGTTGCCGAGGGCGAGAACGGAAGTGCATATGACCGCGAGGGTAAGTTCGGTCCCGCATGGGGTTACGACCTCAACGACAACGGATGCGACACCCGCAATGACATCCTCGACCGCGACCTACAGAACACGAAGATCGGCAAGGACGGATGCACCGTTCTGTCGGGTACGATGGTCAATGACCCGTACACCGGCAAGAACTACGACTGGCAGCGTGGTCGCAATACTTCTATGGCCGTCCAGATCGACCACATCATTCCGCTCAAGTACGCATGGATGCACGGAGCGGATAAGTGGTCGCAGGAAACTCGCGAACAGTACGCGAATGACCCTGACGTTCTGGTCGCAGCTGATGGCCCCGCAAACGCAGCCAAGGGCGCTAAGGGACCGTCCCAGTGGGAGCCTGAGAACAAGAGCTACACGTGCCAGTACGCGAAGGATTGGCTGAAGATCGCGGACAAGTACAACCTGTCGGTCGATCAGGCAGACGCCGATTGGCTTTCCGACACCATCTCCTCCTGCAAGTGAGCTTTCGACTAGCGCTCTCCCCTCAGTGTGTGATATACTTTAGACATAGGGGATAAGCCCCTCAAGAGAAAGCAGGAGGCAGAAATGAACAAGAACTGCATGGGTGCAAAGATTATCTTCACGGCAGCGTGGATTCTCGTGGCCGTTATGTCCTTCAAGGCCCTTTGGTATGTCGATACCGATGAGCCGAACATCGCAACTCTTCTCGTCCTGTCCGTCTACTTCCTGTCCGCCTTTAAGGCAAACCAGCGGTTTATTGAAGCCGCAAAGATGTACCCCGCAGCCCGCAAGGCTGCCTCGCGAGAAAGCTGAGAAATGTCCACTAACATCATCTCCGTATCTGACCGGCAGCGCATGGAGCTGCTTGACCCGCCCGACATCGCCCGTATCATCCCGGATGACAAGCTCTCTGCTGTTATCGCAGAGATGTACCCGGACAAGGACCGGATGCGTGGAGAGTATGGAGTCATTGCCTCTGGCTTGGTTCACGACTCCAACGGTGATGTCAGGACCTTTGTCGGCTTCAAGGACGCACTCACTGAGCGAGTGGTGTTCGTCACCCTACATCTCGACCCCTCCAACGAGACTCAGATGAACCTCAAGGTTGGAGACGAGGTTCTCGTGTCCGGCGAACTTGACCGACGCATCGCCGAGATTACTGCGACGGAGATTGAAGTCACCCGCAACATCTTCGACAACTGACATTCTCCATTTCAATCTAGGTGGCCCAGCGGTAAATATGCCTACGGTACTGCTGGGCCACCTCTTTATTTTGTAGAGATAGTCCCGAAACAAGGGCGTATTCGGGGATAGACTCAAAGCGAGATCAGACGAGGGGTAGCGCCCTCATGAACAAAGGACTGAAGATGAGCAATAGGCCCACGACTACAGAGTTCTCGCCTTGCCCCCAGCCGCAGTTTTGCGGAGTCACGAGGCATCGCATTAACTCCGCAGCCTACACACGATGCCAGCGTACCTTTGGCTCGCGCGCCGCGCTGAACATTGGTATCCCTGAGAGCCAGATCATTGAGGCGCAGAAGAACGCCCAGGTTCTCAAGCACTTCAACAAGGCCATGGCTGGTAAAGAACACATGCTGCTTGTTAACGACTACAAGCGCAAAGTTCTTGAGCGCGACAAGCTCAAGGAAAAACTAGACGCCATGAAGGCCGGGGGCAAGACCCCTGAGTATTACGCCCTGGCCGATAAGGTGTTCGAGGCTAAGATGCAGGTTCTCGCGGCACAGAAGAAGATGGACGACAACCTCAACAAGCATCTTCTTCGTTGCGTGACAGAAATGTCTGCGCGCGGTGAGAGCGCCGATGACAAGCTCAAGTGGTTTGTCGGCGAGGTTCCCGGTGCCGAGATTGAGGAGTCTGGCCCCGTTGGGTCTGTTCAGTGGCTACAGCATCGGCAGACTGGCTTCGGTGGTTCCGATGCCAGCACCGTTATCCTCGGCGGCAAGCGTGACCGTGAGGGACTCATCGCATCTAAGCTCAGCGAGATCACGGAAGGCCAGGAGTTCTTCCCTGACCGGGCTGAGGACATCACTGCGATTCACCGAGGGAACATGCTGGAGTCAATGAACGCCATTGAGTTCCAGGCACAGAACCCCGGACTCTCTCTACGTCGTGACAAGAGGACTTGGCGTAAACCTGATGAGCCTCACATGATCGCAAATCTGGACGGTCTGATCTTTGATGGCGATTCTCCCGTTGGCGTCTGGGAATCCAAGACGACGAACAACTGGCAGAACTGGGAGCATGGAATCCCGGTTGAGGTCCAGTGCCAGCTTGACCACCAGATGTACGTGACCGGAACTGAGGTCGCCTACTGTACCGTCAGGACAAACGGTAACCAGATGAAGACATTCGTCCGCACCTGGGGTGAGCCGATCAAAGACCCGAATCCTGAGTCTGAGGACGAGGGCACCATGTACACCGATCACCTAGACTCATTCTCAGGTGACTGGGACGTTGTGGCCAGCGGCGAGGCTCCTGAAGTTTCGACAAAGCCGCGTCGGTGGAAGCCCAAGATCAATGACTCCACGACAGATGCCATGCGAGGCATCTTTGGTGATGACCTCGCGGATGACTACCTGTCATCTCCCTACGAGGACGAGGATGGGAATGAGGTCAAGGTTCCTGACTCTCAGCGATTCGATGATCTGATGTCGACTAGCTCGGTACCCGAGGACAGGGTTTTCGTGGTTGTCGATACTGAGACAACCGGCTTTGACCGTTCAGGCAACGAGGTCATTGAGGTCGGCATGGTCAAGATGAACGGCAAGGGCGAGGTGCTTGGAGAGTTCTCTGAGCTGTACTCTCCCGATAAGCGGTTCTCTGATATGCGTGGCACCGGAGCCGAGGATGTCCACGGCATTACAATGGACGATGTCCGAGGGAAGCCCAACTTCAGGTCAGATGCCGCATCTCAGGAGAGGTACGCGGACTTCATTAAGGATGCCGATGCTCTCGTTGGCCACAACATCCGGGCGTTCGACTCACAAATGCTTGACCACTCATCGGAGCGTATCAGGTCAGCACACGAGGGTAAGCGCATCGTGGACACGATGGTTCTGGCTCGATACTTTGACCACGACACAGAAGATAACACCCTGAAGGGGCTATCGGAATCTGTCGGTGTCGGATACCAGGACGGCCACCGAGCTATCAATGACGCCAGGATGAACGCGCAGGCATTGATTGGCTGGTTCAATAAGCACGGTATCAAGCACTGATTCTTCCATACACTCTAAGGGCGAGGTGAGCCATTCAAGGCTTCCCTCGCCCTTAGAATCATCTAGGATAGATACTTACACCCCTGCAAATGATCGGAGATCACATGGCGGACAACGAAGAGCTGGACCTCAATAGTCTCCTCGGTTTCGAGGACGATGCTGGCAGTTCCACCTCAGCGGAACAGCGGGAGGTAGTCAGCGATAGCGACGCTGGCATGTCTCTGGATGACCTCTTTGCAATGGACGACGATACATCACTCATGGACGTGATTAGCATCAACGAAGAGAGTGATGTTCCCCCGCCGCCTCCTGTGACCGAACAGGGACAGCCGAAGGAGACAGAACCCGCTGCCGACTTCCTATCTCTTGACGAGGAAGGAGCCGACAATGAAGAGCCTCAAGACCTAAATCTTGACTTCCCTGAAGAGTCTGATCTGTTCGCCGCAGAAGAGCCTGATTCGGATAACATCGCACTGGCGGTAGATACGGAGCAAGAAGAGTTCCAGCTCCCGGTCATTTCAGAGCTTCAGGAGCAGAAGGAAGAAGAGGAAGCGGAGCCTCAGCTCAATCTCACCTCCATCTTCGGCGACGACGAGGATGAGAGCATCGACATTACGAGCAGCCCCAGCCAGGCTGCCGCTCACGATGAGCTTCCCCCTATCCCTATGCCCGCCCCTATGCCTATGCCCGAGAAGAGCGAGGACAACTCGTTTGTTCTTCCGCAGGCAGTCCCTCCCGTGAAGCCTCTCACTCAGAGCGCGCATAGCCGCAACGATGATCTCATTTCAACGAACGATGACATCGACCTGCTTTTTGGCGGACCTGCCGCTCCGACCAACAACCACCACGGACGACAGTCATCTCTAGAGGTTGATTTTGACGATGACTACATCGGACACCACGACAACCCTCGTCGTAGCCGTAGGGGCATTGTCGGCTTGATCGTCACGTCTCTTGTCCTGATCGTTCTGGCTTTCGGTGGCTTTGCCTTGTACTCGTCTCATCTGTTCCCGACAACGCGAGATGGCGAAGGGTCCAGCGCTAGCCAGCCTACCGCAGAAGCTACTAGCGACGCAACCGGCACTCCTAGCAGTGAGCCGACCACTAACCCCTCCCCTGATCAGAGCCAAAGCAGCGTACCTACGAAGTCGGCGCTCACGGAGCAGTCTTTTGTGACCGCTACGAAGAACCTGGGAGCAAAGACGGCATCTTCCGTCCCATCCAGTGCAAACGCTATCAACCGAGCAATCGCCGAGGTCGACAAGAACGCTACTGATGAGAGCATGTCCACCCTCATCAACGAGATCGTGGCTGCCACTAAGGCGAAGGCTCCCGCCGAAGCGACATCCAACAAGGGTTCGCAGATTCTATCGGTGAAGGCAAGTAAGACCAGTAAGGGCCTCGTGTTCGTCGTGACTTCGACCGGAGAGATGGACTTGTCTATGACCGTGAACGTCGATGGTCAGGTGTTCCAGTTCCCGGTTCAGTCATCTACTGGCGTCGCCACGTTCGTTTATGACGAGACCATCCCCAGTAGCGCTGGTTACTCATATGTCGTCACTAGTGGCTCTCAGGAGATCAGCGCTGTTCGGTCTTACTGATGCGACTTAACTGCAGGAATATCGTCCCTATAGACTAGGCCGATAGGGACGGACGTTCATACGGTCAATCACCACCCGCTCGTTGTGTGATATACTTAACGGGCGGGTGAGTCGCATACTCGTCCTCATTCCGTTAATATAGTCTCTCGAAGGTAGTTACCGAGAAAGTCTCGGAGCCACAAGATTGGAGAACACATCAATGAACATCAACATCAAGAAGGCGGTCGCCGCGACCGCTGTTATCGCTTCCATCGCTATGGCGGGCGGCTGCGCCACCAACCACAACGCAGATGCCGGTAAGGACAACGGCAAGGCCGCTCAGTCCACCACCGAGCAGCCCAAGGACACCGCACAGACCCCGGCTCCCGCGCCTACTACTCCTGCTCCGTCTCAGTCCGGCCCGGACGACAACAACGGCAACGGAAACGGTACCGGCACCAGCAACGACGGCACGACCTTTACGCAGACGCTGACCGACGAGGAAGCACGCGCTCTTGACCAGCAGGGTCTGCGCGGCGGCGTCATTAGCCGTGAGGATGGCTACATCGTCACCCGAGACGGCAACACCCTGACGATTACCGTCGACAAGAACGCTACCAAGGACAACGGCACTGTCGTCGCCGCGTCGGATACCAAGAAGCCCGACACCAACAACGCTGCTGGCGAGACCCCTGCCGCTGGCGATAACGACGGTGGCTCGGTTGTCACCCCTGGCGGTAACGACGGTAACGGCACCGGCATCGTCACCCCGGGCAACCCCGGCCACAACATCGGCGATGACAACGGCGGCTTTGTTCCTAACCCCGGCCCGGCTCCCGCTCCCAACCCGGGCACGGATGACCCGGCTCCCGCGCCCGCTCCCGAGCCTGAAGTGAACCACGCCGAGCAGGCAACCGCGTTCATGCAGACCTTCAGGGCCAAGTACCTGGCCCTCATCAATAAGGCCCGCACGGACCTTGGTCTGAAGCCGCTCGTTGCTTCTGAGCAGCTCACCAACTCTGCCCAGACCTGGGCGTCTAGGTCTGCTGAGGACGGCCTGGGCGGTGCCCACTACCGTGATTGGAAGAACGGCGAGAACGGTGGCGAAGACCTCGCTGGCGTGACTTCGTTCAAGCGTGAGAACGTGAGCGATACACTCGCCACGTCCGGTGGCCACCTTGGTGACGCCAACAACACTGCAGATGCTATCGCAGATCGTCTGTTCAACCAGACGATCAACCAGGACCCGGAGCACCGCAAGACGGTGCTCGATAAGGACGCTGATCGTATCGGTATTGGCGTGTCCGAGGCCGTCATTGACGGGTATCTTGATTTCGACGGCAATGCGGTCCACACGGACCACAAGAGCCAGGCAATCAAGACTGTGGTCCAGACCGGCAACTCTGCCAACGCGAGCCAGGTCGGCGCGGAGGACAAGGTTGTTGAGTACACGTCCGCTGACACCCAGGAGATGGGCGCTGTCGGTGATGACAAGTTCAACACCTCGCTGCCCAAGGTTGAGGGTGCCGCTCCCGCCGAGGAGACCCCCGCTCCTGAGCAGCCCTCTCCCGTGACCCCGGCCCCCTCTGAGGCTGCTACGCCGTCCACCCCGGCCCCCTCTGAGGCTGCTACGCCGTCCACCCCGGCTCCCGCTGAGACCCCGGCTCCCGTTGCCGAGCAGCCTGCCGCCCCGGCTCCCGTTGAGAACACCGTTCCTGCGACTGCCGCCTCTACGCCTGACACCGGCGTGGCCCTCGGCGTTGGTGAGTGATCTGATCTAGTTCCACTAGCTCAAAACCTCGCGTAACTCCGAGTCAGCCCCCAGATAGATTTCTCCAATCGTCTATCTGGGGGCTTTTCGTACCCTTTTCGACCTAGAGATACGCCGAGGATGTTTGTGCGCCTTAAATCGCTCTCCTGGAGCGTCGTTCTACGATTAGGAGAGTACGGGTATCTGTGATATACTTTAGGTAGAACAAGACAGAGTGAAAGGTCTACGATCACAATGATGGCAAAAACCCACGCGCCTCTTAGCGCGGCAGTCGGCGGTGCATTCGCCTTCACGTACATGCAGTGGGAGACCATTAACAATGCATGGTCGTCCACTTCCGGCAACTTCGCCGACCAGCTATCCAAGACGATGAACGCCGCGACCTCCGCAATGACGTGGAGCCAGATCGCGCTTTGCCTCATCGTCACAATGTCCATCGGCGGGTACGCGCTCGCCCCTGACTTCGATGAGCCAGGTTCGACCATTGCCAAAAAGACCGGCATCATCGGCTCGGTGCTCAGTCCTCTCGTCAGGGCCATTGCAGGTGGACACCGAAAGGGCACGCACTCCGTGTTCGCGGTTATCGGCCTTGCATTGCTGGGCTGGTACGCGGCGCAGAACATTGTCTCGTGGGTTTTCATTGCGGCATTTGGCTGCTATCTGAGCGTGGCTCTGGTTATGGGTACGAAGAAGTGGGCTGTTCAGGCTGCGGCTGTCGCCCTCGTCGCCATTGTTGCTTACGTTGCCTTTGATTCCATTACGCCAGTGATCGGCGCTGCAATTGTTGGCGGTGGTGCTCTTCTGCACGACATCGAGGACATGATCGCAGGAAAGATTAAGTTCTTCTGGCCCATTCCTGTGAGCGTTGGTCTTGATCTTATTACGACAGACGGCCCGGTGGAGAACGTGGTGGTTCGCCCGCTGGCCAATATCGCCGTGGCTCTCGTCTTGGTCGGCACTGTGATCGTTCCCACAGCTTTTCAGGCTCTCTGAACTAGATGTCGGGAGACATTTAGAGTATATTAAATCTTAGCGGCGAGGCCGGTACTTTTCCCGAGTAAGTCACCGGACTCGCCGCTAACGTACTCGGGAGGTATCAAATGTCATCGTCGAACGGTCAAGGTGATCGCCGCTCCGCTTTTTACGGCGGTATGCATTACATTATCTCCCGTTTCATTCATGGCGACATCTTTGGCGGGCGCTACCGCCCCAGCGACAGCATCATGGACGATGTCCTCGCTCTTAGCCAGGAAGCTAACACTAACGAGACAGAGAATCACCGCATTGCGCAGCTCCTGTTTTCAATGGGTAGTGGCTATCCTCTCTGGTATGCAGGTAACTCCCCCAAGCGCCTTCTGGATGACTTTGACCCCGAGAGGGACAACAACTGCGTCGGCCTACTTCCCGATGGCAAGACCCCGGCAGATGGCATGGTCAAACGTCTTGGCTACGCACACCGTGTGTACGCGCGTACCAAGCGTAACAACTACGTATCTGCCACCATCGACGTTGACATCGACGTTCCGCTGTTCTGCCCCGTCGATGAATACCGCGAGAACCACACACAGGACGACCTATCTTGGTTCATCAGCCAGTCCGTTATCGGCGAAGCAGATGACAACTGGGAGGATTCAGCTAAGATTGCTCTTGACGACCTGATCGAGTCAGGACAGATCGAGAGTACCCCGTACTGGGCGCTGAAAAAGGCATTTGAGTTCTTTGCCCAAGACTTCGACTGGGACTTCCTACCCGTTGTCGAGGTTGACCCGATCAGCCTGAAGGCACACTTCACGCTGTACACGGGCTACATGCCTATGACGGCCCACCAGGAGATGACTCGAATCATCTCTGAGACGTTCTTCAAGGGGATGTACGACGAGGCCCTCACCGAGGAGAACCGGGCGCTTGCCCTGACTCGCGTTGGCTCGATGTCTAAGAGCGATGGAATGAACGGCAAGTTCCTGTATCGTCGCTTCCTTTGGTCTTTCGGCGAACAGTCAAGAATCGCCACGGTTCTGCTGTTCGTTCGCGCTGGACTTAAAGCACTCAATGTGTCAGAACAGAAGCTCTCCGCGATTCGGTCACTTGCTATGGAGAATGGCGTTCAGGTCAAGCGTGGGCGCGAGTTCCAGTACAAGATCATTTGCGCCAAAGAGCGACACCGCGACATGGTCACTGATGTTCTCGACGCATGTATGTTCGGTGCGTATGCGGTAACCAAGAGCACGTCAGAGCTATATTCGACCATCAAAGACCTGGGCGACAATCTGTTCATCGCCCTAGAGTTTGGACTGAAATACATAGACGGGCTTAATCCCTCATGGATTCTTGGGCATGAGACTTTTGGCAGCTCATCATTCTTCAGCAAGGCGTATGACGCTCTTATGCTCGGAGACAAGCATGGATGGGACCTGGGTCTAGCTGAAAGTGTTGACAGGGAGCCATTGCGGCTTAGGCGTAGTCCGTTCCCGGGACACTTGATTGACTACAACGAGGAAAATGAGCCTACTACTCGCCGCCGTCGTCGCCCCAGGCACACTGAGCCTGAGGTCCAGGACACCGACAGTGACGATCTTGATGAAGATGAAGATGAGAGCCGCCGTCGCCGTCGCCGTAGGAGCGCGGTTGAGGACGACGCATCAAATGAAACTCCCGCAAAGGGCAGTGGCAACGATGGCGACAATGAGCACCCGGCTCGCCGCCGTCGCGCGGCTGAGGGCACTGATGACGCCGCCGACAACAATGGTAACCCGGCATCGGAGGAAACTCCCACGAAGGGTACCGACCGGATTGATGGTGCCGTAAAGAAGTTCAAGCTGCCCGCTGACTACGATGAGAGTCTCGTCTACTACGACCTCAATAAGCTCAATAAGTATCTAGATCAAGCGAAGGCCAACCTCCTAATCAGAGCCCAACATTACGGCGATATTGGTAATGATGGACAGGACCCCCTCCTTGAGAATCCACTCAAGCGGCTGAGCCGTCGGTTTGATGCTGAAAAGGCAGTAGAGGAAGCAATGAAGGCAGACCCCTACTACCAGGAACTTGAGGCTAAACGACGTGCCCTTCAAGAGGTAATTGATCGTAAGGACCGAGAGTGGGAGCGCAAGTCCTCTATCTGGGAGCAGGAGGAGAAGTACGGCAAGCTCGCCTGGAAGCGCACGCTGAAAGAGAAGGCACGCACCAACAAGAAAGGCCACCTTATCGGCGTTGAGGCTCTCTACCTAATGATGTCCAAGGGCCAGAACTGCCGCTTTGGCGGCCTGTTCGGCGACCCTGCTCGCATGGCTGGCCTCATGACCTTTGTTTACACTCTCTCTAGCGACAAGGGCGGCGTGACGTTCGACGATAACCCACACGTCCTCAAGAGCGAACTAAACAACAAGCAATGGTCTGCAGCTGTTGAAAGTGTTGCTAGCACGATCTCAAACATGGGGTATCAGATTTACTCGCGGTCAGCAACTAAGCTCGCACGCATCGTCGTTGATACTGCGCTGTACGGAAT
>ERZ772770.70-NODE-70-length-22696-cov-4.49194_pt1 | contig 22696 bp, 24 predicted proteins | sample MGYA00511361_ERZ772770 | MGnify/ENA primary metagenome ERZ772770 (study PRJEB29015, sample SAMEA2738026) | human oral metagenome | biome: human oral; feature: human-associated habitat; material: saliva | place: China | collected 2251 ... | reverse complement strand
AGAACTTGGCCGCCCCTTTTGTCAGCGCTTGCTGGCGCTAGTTTTTGGAGGCTGAAGTTAGCGAGCCGACGATTCGCTCTAAATCCTCACCGCCGCTAAATTCGATGACGATTTTGCCTTTCTTGGCACCCTGGGTAACCTTCACGTGCGCGTCAAAAATACCCGAGAGTTTGGTGGAAAGCTCACGGTTAAGCACTGCACGGTTGCGGGCTTTAACCTTGGTCTCCCCCGCCTCAGCGGCGTCCACCTGCAAGGCCACCTGCTCTTCAGTATTGCGTACTGACAGGCCCTCGTTAACGATGCGCTCAGCCAGCTTTTCCATAGCCTCGGCGTCGGGCAGGCCCAGCAGGGCACGAGCATGACCGGCAGACAGGGAGCCGTCAGTGAGTTGGTTTTGTACCGACGGCGGTAGCTTCATTAGACGCAATGTGTTAGCAATTTGGGAGCGAGAGCGCGCAATACGCTCAGCCAACTCGCTTTGAGTGCAACCAAAGTCGTCTAGCAGCTGCTGATAGGCGGCAGCCTCTTCCAGCGGGTTCAGCTGTACACGGTGCAGGTTTTCCAGCAGGGCGTCACGCAGCAGATCATCATCTGCGGTTGTACGCACAATTGCGGGAATGGTTTCCAAGCCCGCTTCGCGCGAGGCGCGCAGACGCCGCTCACCCATAACCAACTCGTAGGCACGCCCACCAGGCACTGTTTCACGTGAAACACCATCGGGCAGCGGCTCACTTTCAGGCCAGGGGCGCACCACGATCGGCTGCAGCAAACCAACTTCTTTAATTGAAGCTGACAGCTCGGCAATTTCTGCCTGATCAAAATAAGTCCGTGGCTGACGACGGTTGGGCACAATCGCATCAACCGGAATCTCAGCAAAACTTGTGCCGGGCACATCCACCAGCTCAACCGGCTGTGCGCCCTCAGAGCCGGCAGCGGCGTCGTCGTTAGAAACAGTAGCCTCACTAGCCAACGAGAGAGTCCCACCCGTGACCGTTTCACGTGAAACACTCTTTTTACGAGAGCCTCGATCGCGGCGCGGGGCGGGGGCTAGCAGGGAGGTGACAATCTCGGAAGTTTCCGAACTACCGGCGAAGAACAGGTCCGTGGGGCGCTGGCCATCAGTGCCAGTAGCCTCAGCGGCGTTGTGCGCAGGACGGGAAACAACTTCTTGCTCGGCGGGTTCTGGGATCAATGAGGCGAGGCCACGACCTAGCCCTCGACGGTTTTTAGCCATGTCAGTTTTCCTTAGGAGCGACGCCGGGCTGGGTAATCCCGCGCATTGAAATTTCTTGTGCCAGTCGTTTGTATGCCACCGCGCCGGTTGAGCGCGGATCCCAGGTGACCACCGGTTCGCCGTAGGAAGGGGCCTCGGCAATACGAACCGACCTAGGAATCTTGGTTTCTAGCGTGGCTTGGGGGAAGTAGGTTTTCACCTCGGATTCGACGTCGCGCGCCAACATGGTGCGCTTGTCGAACATGGTAAGGGCAATCATCGATACGTGTAGCGCCGGGTTGTAAACCTTGGCAATACGATCGATAGAACGGGTAAGCAGAGCCAAGCCTTCAAGGGCGTAGTACTCGGCCTGCATGGGGATTAACACTTCACCGGCGGCCACGAAGGCGTTAATGGTGATAATGCCAAGTGAGGGCGGGCAGTCGATAATCACGTAGTCCACGCGCTTACCGCCGCTGCGGTTTACCTCAATGAGGTAGTTGCGCACTGCTTCACGTAGTCGCGATTGGCGCCCGACCGCCTCTAGTAGATCAATTTCCACTGAGGAAAGATCGATATTGGACACCACTACCTGTAGGTTCTCCCCTAGCTCGGTAACCTTCGCTACCTGGCTGATGGGTTTACCTTCCACTATCACGTCATAGATGGAAGGTTCACCCTCGGGGTGTTCCAGCCCAAATGCGGTGGAGGCGTTACCCTGCGGGTCAGCGTCAATAAGCAATACCCTCAGGCCCGCTTCGGCTAGTGCCGCAGCTACGTTTACCGCAGTTGAGGTTTTGCCGACGCCGCCTTTTTGGTTAGCGACGGCGATAACTCGGGTCTGGGTGGGTGTAGCAAAGCCTAGTTCACGCACCTTCTCCAGGGCGGTGGTATCAGCCTTGAGTTGGTCGAAAATGGATGAGCCAGACACTTTGCTCCTCACGAGTGCGATCAGATCAGGACTAAAGTTTACGCGATCGACGCCCTCACAAAGGTCAGGCGCACCAAAAAATAATACAGTTGTTTCACGTGAAACAACACGCAACAGACTGAGCTCCCCAGTCACACCAGTCACACAGTTAACAAGTAGAACTGCTGGAGCACAGCCATAAAAGCCATACCTAGACGAGCGCACCCACTTCACTACGTTCTGCAGCATTTCAAAACAAAAGCGAGGCCCGGTTTCCCGAGCCTCGCTCACGTTATTTAGCTGCCCCTGACTGGGTCCAGTTTTAGCTCTGGCCAAGCCTTAGCTTTACCCCATCCTTAGCTTGACTCAGCCTTAGCGGGGCCGACGCACCTCCACCACGCGGGTGACGTCGTCGTCGCTAGTAACCACTTCATGCAGCACCGCCGGCAGCAGCTTAGCCTTCTTAATGACGTACTTGGCGTCATCAATCTCGCGCTGAGCCTGCTCCCCCTTCAGGGCTAGCAACACGCCACCTGGGGCGATCAGCGGGGAAGCCATGCGGGTCAGCTTGCTCAGGTTGGCCACAGCCCGGGCAGTCACCACATCGAAACGCTCACGCATTTCTTCGGCCCGGCCCCGCCACACCCGCACATTGTCCAGGTCTAGCTCTTCAGCCACCAGCTCCAGCCAGGCGCAGCGGCGCTCCATCGGCTCAATCAGGGTTACTTCCAGATCCGGACGTGACAAGGCCACCACCACTCCGGGCAGCCCCGCACCTGAACCTAGATCCGCCACGCTACCGTGCCTAGGTAGGAAAGGCACCACCGCCGCACTGTTAACCAGGTGGCGCGAGTAGAGGCGCGGTAGCTCGCGCGGGCCGATCAGCCCCCGCAGTTGCCCCTCCTCAGCCAGCATCTGGGCGTAGTGCTCTAGGCCAGACCAGGCCATACCGAACATGTCGCGCATTTCGGCGGTGGGCACTTCCAGATCCTGCAGGCCCGCTAGCTCGCCCGGCTGACCGGTTGCTTCAGCTGGCTGGACAGCGTCAGTCTCCGGATGGTCCTGAGCGCTGTGGCCTTGAGTGCTGCCCTGGCCCTGCACGCCCTCAGCCTGCCCGCTCTGGGAGCGCTCCCCCTGGGCGTTATGGCTCATTTCAGGCTTCCTCGACGGCGTCGGCCGGGCTGTCTACCGTCTCAGCGGACTTGGCTTCGGCAGCCGCGTCGGCCTCATCAGCCGCAAGCTCAGCGCCCTCTTCAGCCTCTTCAACCTCGTCTTCGGCGTCGTCGACGGGCAGAACCACCACGTGACGGTGCGGCTCTACCCCCTCAGATTCAGAGACCAGGCCGGCATTAGCAACCACGTCGTGGCAGACCTTGCGCTCGAAGGGGTTCATAGCCTCCAGCGCTACCGGCTTGCCGCTAGCCAACACGGACTTAACCGCCTCGGCGGCGATAGCAGTCAGCTGCTGGCGGCGCTCCTCGCGGTAACCAGCGATGTCCAGCATTAGGCGCGAACGCGAACCAGTGCGGGCCTGTACGGCCAGGCGGGTCAGCTCCTGGAGGGCTTCAAGCACCTCACCGTCGCGGCCCACTAGGGTGGCTAACTCACGTTCATCGCCGTCCTCACCGGGGATGATGGCCACGGAGGCGCGCCCGTGGTCCACATCGATGTCGATATCCCCGCCTAGATCGGCAATATCTAGTAGCTCTTCTAGGTAGTCAGCGCCGACTTCGCCTTCTTCCTCAAGCTGCTTGACGGTTTCCTGGCTCACCAGAAAACTCCTTCCACTAGTTATAACTAAGTCTTATTAGTTTTATAAGAACTACTTCTTAGCGGAGTTACCGCCCTTAGAGCCCTTTTTCTTCTTGGAACCGCCGGACTTGCTGGCGTTCTTAGCCCCATTAGCGGCCGCTTTAGAGCCCTTAGCGCCGCTGGCGTCAAAAGCCTGCTGACGTTCGCGGGCGCGCTCAGCGTAGCGCTGCTCAGCGGTGGAGGCGGTGCGGTTCTTCTTTTTCTTGCGGTTGTTACGTACCGGCTGGACTCGCTGCCCCGGCCCCGACGACGCCGCTTCATCCTCACTGCCAGCTGCGGCTGCGGGCTTCTTTTCGTCGTCAGGCGGCAGACCCTTACGACGACGGCGCTCCTGGCGCTTCTTGTAGGCTTCAGAGCCAACTGCGGGCATGTTGCGAATAGTCCACCACTGCTGCCCCATGGTCCATACGTTAGAAACCAGCCAGTAGATCAACACACCAACCTGGAACTGAGGGCCGGTAATAAAGAAGATCAGCGGCATGCCATACATCATCATGCGCTGGGTACGCATAGCCGGGTTGTCGGATTCGGTAACCGACTTAGGCATGTTCTTCATGGTCAGCTGGTGCATGGTGTAGAACTGCGTGGCAGTCATCAGCACGATTAACACCATGGTCACGATCTTTACGGTGGCGGAGCCCCCATGCATAAAGGAAGAGCTCAGCGGCGCCCCAAACAAGTTGGAGGACTGCACATCCGCCGCCAAGGCGGGAGTTAGCGGACCAATCTTTACCGGGTGGGCGCTACCGGCAGAGTTAGCCACTTCCTGCAGGCGAGCCAGCACACGAAATAGCGCAAAGAAGATCGGCATCTGGATCAGCAGCGGCAAGCATGAAGACAGCGGGTTGGTGCCGTGCTTGCGGTACAGCGCCATCATTTCTTCACGCATACGTTCCTGCGATGCGGGGTCTTTCTTACCCTTGTACTTGTTCTGCAGGGCGCGCAGCTCAGGCTGCATGGCTTGCACACCGCGTGAAGAGCGAATCTGCTTCACAAACAGCGGCATGATCAGCACTCGCACCACTATGGTTAGGCCTACGATTGACAGCACCCAAGCAGGGCCGGGTCCATCACTCATACCGAGGGCAACCAGCAGCTTGTGGATGGTAACCATCACCCAAGCTTCGGCCACCTTCAGTGGCATTAGCAGTCCGTCCATTAAATTCTCCTTTTATGGTCAGCCAAGCTGGCCTTGCCGCGTCTGCGGCGCATCTTGGCCCGCAGCTGCACTAGGCACCTGGAAGCGGGCTACATCTTTGGGGTAGGCGTAACGCCAGTGCCCCACCTCGGGCACATGATCCACGCCGCCACGGCTATAGGGATTGCAACGCAAAATGCGCCACGCGCTCAACGCTAATCCCTTAAAAACTCCGTGCACTTCAATAGCCTCGACGGCGTAGGTGGAACAGCTGGGATAGTAGCGGCAACGCGGCGCTATAGCTGGGGAAATGTACTTGCGGTACCAGCCAATAGGGGCCAGCACCAAGCGCTTAAACACGTTCACCGCCTGGTGTTAACTGGCCTGGCACAGACTTATCTGGCACCGCTACTCCCACCCGGGCCAAGGCCCGATCAAGCTGGCGGGCTAACTGCTTGCTAGAGGCGCCGTCGGCACCTGCTAAACCACGCACCACCAGGCGTGAGCCGGCAGGCAGTAAGTCCACTCGGGCAGCTAACAGGGCGCGCAGACGCCGCTTAATCCGATTACGGTGGGTGGCGCGGGCAACCTGCTTTTTGGGCACAACAACGCCGACGAGTGCAGGAGAGTTACCTCCGTCATCGTCGGCGTTCAAATGAACCACCAGCGCGCGGTTACCGCTGCGCACGCCGCCTTTAACTGCAGCCGCGAAGTCTTCGCTGCGCAGCATCCGATGCGGCGCACTGAGCATGTCTCAGGCAGCGAGGCGAGCGCGACCCTTGCGACGACGCGCAGCCAGGACGGCGCGACCAGCGCGGGTGCTCATACGGTGGCGGAAGCCGTGCACCTTGGCGCGGCGACGGTTGTTCGGCTGAAAGGTCCGCTTGCTCACGGGGTACTCCTGCTAGGTCTATATCGCGCGCCCGGAGGTCGCACGAAAGTTTGTGGCACCTCACCATTTTGATGAGGTCACGTGCACTGGATCCTCTGAGCGGAACCCGCATGTACACGTACGACTAATTAACGTTATATGGTCTTACACCCACCGGTCAAAGCATCTTTGCCGTGAGGCTGCCTACATCCGGGGGTGATTTTACCTATTTCCCCCTCCACACCTGAGTAAAACACTAGCCCACAACATGTGGATAACCCCACGTTATCCACAGGAAAATACAAGCTTGTAACTCCGCTCCTACCAGCTAAATTGCGTATATCCTCAATAGGCAGCCTAAAATTGTTTGCGAACATCTACTCCATCCCCAGGTGTGGATATCTCTGTGGACAACTTGGGCTCATCCCGCCGGGACCTGACCCAAATTAGTTGTTTTATGAACTTAAGGAGACGCCGTGTCCGATCCGGTAACTGACCCGGGCGCTGAATTCGGCGCTCAGCTTTGGGAAAGTGTTGTAGATGCCCTGACCAGCTCAAACTCGCTGACTCCCAGCTACCTGGCCATGGCCCGCACCTGCCACGCCGTCGATGTTGAGGGCACGCTGGTAGTGGTGGTCAGCTCTAAATTTGTTAAGCAGCGTTTAACTGACCGCTCAGTGTCAGCCATGATCAAGGCGGCAGTTGCTGACCAAATCGGCTATGACATGCCCATTATTTACACTGTCGCGCCGGGCGCTAAAGATCTTAAGGTCATTATTGATGCCGCCCACGCCGCCATGCATGGGGGATCTGTCGCCTCTGCCACCCCGGGGGTAAATGCCGACGACGTCGCCGCCAGCCCCGCTGCTTCCCCCACTGCCCCAACCCAGGCGCCGTCGTCGCAGTTCAAAGGCAATATCCCCACCCCAGCCGAACTAAACCTAGGCCACGGCGCTAACGATGCCGCCGCACCAAGTGCCCCCCAGCAGCTAGGCCTAGAGCTAGGCCAAGAAAACGGCCTGGTGGTGCCAGACACCCAGACCGTAGTGGAATTTGGTCACCCTGAGCAGCCCAAAAAGGCCGCGCGCGGTAAGGGGTTGAATGTGCGCCCCAGCGACATCCTTGATGACTCCAAGCTAAACCCGCGCTACACCTTCGACACTTACGTGGTTGGCTCCTCCAACCGCTTTGCCTACGCCGCCTCCTACGCCGTGGCAGAAACCCCAGCTAAAACCTACAATCCGCTATTTATTTACGGCGGCTCAGGTCTGGGCAAAACCCACCTGTTGCACGGCATTGGCCACTACACTCGCGCCTACCACAAGAGCAAAGTCAAGTACGTAAACTCTGAGGAATTCGTTTCTGACTTCATCACTTCCGTGTCTGAAGGCCGCATGGATGCTTTCAAGCGCCGCTACCGTCAGGTGGATATCCTGCTGGTTGACGACATCCAGTTCCTGCAAGACAAAGAGCAGACTCTGGAGGAGTTCTTCCACACCTTCAATGCGCTCTATAACGCCAATAAGCAGGTAGTGCTGACCTCCGACCAGCCCACCAAGGCCCTGAAAATTGATGAGCGCCTGCGTTCACGCTTCGATATGGGCCTCTCTACTGACGTTCAGCCCCCGGATTTAGAAACCCGTATCGCGATTTTGTCGCGCCGCGCCCAGGCCGACAAATTGGATGTGCCCCTACAGGTTTTGGAGTACATTGCCAGCCGCATCTCGGCTAACATCCGCGAGCTTGAAGGCGCACTTATCCGCGTAACTGCCTACGCCTCAATTAACAAGCTAAAGGTGGATCTGCCTGTGGCCGAGATGGTGCTTAAGGATCTGGTTTCCACCCAGGACACCGGCAATATCACTGCTGCACTGATCATTGGGCAAACCGCCGACTACTTTGGGATCACCATTGAAGATCTGTCTTCGGCCAACCGCTCACGCACTATTGTTACCGCCCGCCACATCGCCATGTATCTGTGCCGCGAAATGACTGACTTGTCGCTACCCAAGATTGGGCGCGAGTTTGGCGGCCGTGACCACACCACCGTGATGAGTGCGGATAAGAAGGTGCGCACCCAAATGTCTGCCCAGGCAGACACTTACACGCAGGTAACTGAGCTAACCAGCCGCATTAAGCAGGCTGCGGCCACGCCTCACTCCTAGCCGCTACTACCTAATTCCCGACGCCGCCGCTGGGCCCTGTTTTTGGGCTTAGCGGCGGCCTTTTTTGCCCTCAAATACGTGGTTTTTCACCCACAGGCCCTGTTGGTAAGGCTGTGGGCAACCCCGGTTTTGCTGTGCTTAACTAAGGCTCGCCTGTGGATTGGTGCTATGAGCTTTAGCACTTTCCACAGCCGCCCCGAGTTATCCCAAGCTTTGCCCACACTCAGCCCACATTCGCCGTCGGCGCGCCACCGGGCCAAAAAGTGGTTTTCCACAACTTCCACACCCGCTACTACTACTACTGACTTTTAAACCCCACACGATTTCCAAGCTCGCCAACGTAGGCCAATTGGGGAAAACCTCCGCTACGGGTGGCGCTGGCCAAGGCGTGCAAAAGTCCCACAGTGACCCTTTTTGAGATGCTCTATAGGGAGATACCGGCTAAACTTTTAAGCCGCCCCTCTATATCCATCTAAGGAAGGCCTCCCAACGTGAAGCTCAGGGTAGCCCGTGACGTTTTAGCTGAAGCAGTAGCCTGGACTGCTCGCTCAGTGCCGCCCAACCCGCCGGTTCCGGTGCTGGCTGGGGTGCGTATGGAGGCCAAGGGGGATGTTGTAATCCTGTCTTCCTTTGACTATGAGGTATCTGGACGTTGTGAAATCCCGGCCTCGGTTGAGGTTGAGGGCGAGGTACTTATTCCTGGCCGTGCACTCACCAAGTTTGCTAAGGGCTTTCCTAGCAAGCCGGTAGATATTGAGCTGGTGGGCACCCGTGTACGTTTCACCTGTGGTTCAGCTCATTCTGAGCTGCCGGCTATGCAGGTTGATGACTACCCAGCTTTGCCTTCGATGCCTGCCCAGGTGGGCACCATCGACTCTGACGTGCTTTCTAAGGCGGTAGCTCAGGTTTCGATTGCTGCTGCCCGCGACGACACCTTGCCGCTGCTGACCAATGTGTGCATGGAATTTAGCGGCAATAAGCTGACCATGCTGGCTACTGACCGTTACCGGCTAGCTATGCGCGAGGTTGAGTGGAACCCGGCTAAGCCCCTGGATGCTGTGGTGTTGTTAAAGGCCCGCACTTTAGCTGATGTGGCTAAGTCTCTGGTTTCCGGTGCTCCCATTGAGATTGCGCTTAATGACGACGACGCCGTAGCCTCACGCCTGATTGGTTTTGAATCCGGTGAGCGCCGCACTACTTCAGTGCTTAGCGACGGCGAATACCCCCAGGTGCGTCGCCTGTTCCCCGAGCAGGTCAACACCTATGCCACGGTGGGACGTAAAGAGCTACTAGATGCGGTTAAGTTTGTGTCTTTGGTGGCCGAACGCAACACTGCACTGCGCCTAACTTTCACCGAGGGTAACTTGCATCTTGAGGCTGGCCAGGGTGAGGATGCACAGGCTAGTGAAGAGCTGGTAGCTCACCTAGATGGCAACGAAATCTCTGCTGCTTTCAACCCGCTTTTCCTGCAAGAGGGCCTAAACGCGCTATCTAGTAACTATGTGCGCTTTGACTTCACCCACCCCAATAAGCCGGCAGTGTTGGTTGGGGTAGATGAGCCTGGCACTGAGCCTGACCCCAGCTTCCGCTACTTGCTGATGCCTATTCGCTTTGGCGTGTAAGGCGTATGTACGTAGCTGATTTGGCGCTGACTGACTACCGCTCATATGAGCAGGCGGTAGTCAGTTTTCCGCCTGGAGCTACGGTACTGGTGGGTTCTAACGGGCAGGGTAAAACCAACCTGGTTGAATCCATTAACTATTTAGCTACGCTTTCCTCCCATCGAGTTGGCGCCGATACGGCCCTGGTTAGGCGTGACGCAAGCGGTCAAAATCAGCCCAACGCTGCCGTCATACGCGCCAAACTAATCACTGCCGCCCGCCCGCAGCTGTTAGAAGTAGAAATTATTTCCGGCAAAGCTAACCGGGCCCGGCTAAACCGCGCCCCTACCCGCCCCACCCAGTTGCTGGGGATTTGCCGCACGGTGCTGTTTGCCCCGGAAGATCTGACTTTGGTGCGTTCAGATCCGCAGGTGCGGCGGCGTTTTTTAGATGACCTGGTGGTTATGATGAGCCCGCGTCTGGCCGGGGTGCGCGCAGACCACGACAAGGTGCTAGCCCAGCGCTCAGGCCTGCTGCGGGGACTTAAACGTAAAAGTGGCTCGGCGCGCGCCAGCGCCCTAGCCACTTTGGATGTGTGGGATGAGCAGTTAGCCCAGTTAGCTGCCCAGCTGATTGCTGCGCGCGTCAAGCTTGTGCGCCAGCTGCGCCCTTGGGTGGCCCAGTCTTATCAAACGGTTTCGCTAGCGCAGTCGCAGGCAAATCTGGCCTACCGCGCGAGCCTACTGGCTGCGCGCGGCGTAGCTGACCCGGACATTTCAGACACCGAGGCGTGGGCGGATGACGAAAATTCTCTCCTGGATGTGCAGGCCACCAGTAAAGCTTTGCTCGAAACTATGGGACAGCTGCGTCAGCGGGAACTAGAGCGGGCAGTGAACCTGGTGGGGGCACACCGCGATGACTTGACGCTGTTCCTGGGGCATTTGCCCGCTAAAGGTTTTGCTTCACACGGTGAACAGTGGTCGCTGGCGCTTGCGCTGCGTCTGGCTAGTTTTGAGCTAATGCGCGCTGATAGTGCCTTGACCAGCATTGATGGTAAGAGTGAAGACCCGATTTTGATTCTTGATGATGTTTTCGCGGAATTAGATATGCGCAGGCGTCGGGCCTTGTCGCAGATGGTGGCCCAGGCTCAGCAAGTGCTTATTACCGCTGCGGTTGGCGACGACGTCCCTAGCGAACTTGATCATCACCGTCTGCGCGTGGCCGGCTCTGTAGTAAGCGAAGTTTAGCCGTGAACAGTGAAGATTACGGCGATCAAATGGCTGTGGCCGCGCTGGCACGCCAGCGCGAGCAGGCTTGGAACGCGGGCCATGCCCTAAAGCGACTACCTCGTAAAAGCCCCGGTGGCCCAGTGCTAGCAGCAAGCCAAGCAGCAGGCGGGGCTCCGGCGTCGTCGTCGCTGAAGGGCCAAACTACAGGCGCAACCTTAAACGCGGGCACAAATACCGCCCCAAACGCGGGCGCAGGCGCAGCCCAGAATGGCACCGCAAATGCAGGCCCAAAAGCACCTGTAAACGCCGCCCAAAACCCCGCCGCAAATGCGGACGCACTAGCGCCCTGGGACGCAGTCAGTATTGGGCGTATTCGCCGGCGCCAAGAACGCCACGCCGAGATCGTCAACGGCCAACCCGTCTCCCAAGCTCGCGTGTATTGGCGCGATCCGCGCTCAGGTAAACGCGAGCTGGACGGCTTTTTTCACCGCCAAGGCTGGGAAGAATCCCTGCGCATAGCCAGTGTCAAGGTGCGCTGGGAAGAGATTGTCGGCAAGGATATGGCCGAAAATTGCAGCATTTATTCCTTCAAAAATGGACGCCTGGTAATGCGTGCCCACTCCACCAACTGGGCGCAGCAACTGCAACTGATGATGCCCCAGCTGGAGGCCCTATTTGAGCGAGAAGTAGGCCCGGGCATTGTCAAAAGCATTAAAGTGCGCGGCCCTAACGCAGATTACACCTGGCAGCACGGTAAATTGGCCGTGCCCGGGGCGCGCGGGGTGCGCGACACCTACGGCTAAAGTGCGCGGCTTGCCCAAGCGGGCGCCGTCGGCTGTATGTACTAAGCACCGCCACCAGGCGCCGTCGGGCAGCCGGAGCCTAAGTGATAGCTAAGGCACAGTATTTGCTTAGGGCCACACCGCCGCCAGGCCGGAAAATCGCGCCTAACACGGTAGAATATAGGTAGTTTGAGCTGCCTTACCGGGTAGTTAAACGTGCCGTTAAACCCTCCCTAGGCGGCACATACAGACCTAATGCAAGGGCAAGGATCTTTTTTGACCCTGCCAAGCAAGAACGAGGAGCATATTAGACGTGGCTGAGCAGGATAGCACTGTGACTAACGACAGCTACGGAGCTTCAAATATCACGGTTTTGGAAGGCCTTGAAGCTGTCCGCAAGCGTCCCGGTATGTATATCGGTTCCACCGGTGAGCGCGGCCTGCACCACTGCGTATACGAGGTAGTGGATAACTCCGTAGATGAGGCTCTAGCCGGTTACTGTGACCACATTGAAGTCACCATCCTGCCCGACGGCGGTGTGCGCGTGGTAGACAACGGTCGCGGTATCCCGGTTGATGAGCACCCCACTGAACACAAGCCCGCAGTTGAGGTAGTGCTTACCGTGCTGCACGCAGGCGGTAAGTTCGGCGGCGGCGGTTACTCCGTTTCCGGTGGTCTGCACGGTGTGGGTGTGTCAGTAGTTAACGCCCTATCCTCTCGCCTGTCCGTTGAGGTGCGCCGCGACGGTTACGTTTGGAATATTGATTTTGCCGACGGCGTCCCCACTGCTCCCTTACGTCGCGGCGAGGCCACTGACCAGACGGGCACAACCGTCACCTTCTGGCCCAACCCCGAGATTTTCGAAACCACCGTTTTCGACTTTGAGACGCTGCGTCGTCGTTTCCAGCAGATGGCCTTCTTGAACAAGGGCTTGCGTATCTCGCTAACCGACGAGCGTGACCTATCCGTTGACGGCGACGAAATTGCCGGCAGTGAGCAAGACACCCAGGAGCACAAGCACCGCAGCGTGTCTTACATGTACTCCGACGGTCTACGCGACTACGTGCACTTCTTGAACAAAACCAAGAAGGCCGAGCTGATCCACCCCGAAATCATTGACTTCTCTGCTGAGCAAAGTGGCGAGCACGGGGGTATGAGCGTAGAAATCGCCATGCAGTGGACCGCCGCCTACTCCGAGTCGGTACACACCTACGCCAACACCATCAACACCACCGAGGGTGGTACTCACGAAGAAGGTTTCCGCACCGCACTGACCACGCTGGTCAACAAGTATGCGCGTGAAAAGGGCCTGCTTAAAGACAAGGAAGATAACCTCTCCGGTGAGGATGTACGTGAGGGCCTAACGGCAGTTATCTCCATTAAGCTCTCTGAGCCCCAGTTTGAGGGCCAGACCAAAACCAAACTGGGTAACACTGAGGCCCGCTCCTTTGTGCAGCAAACGGTTTACGCCCAACTAACCGACTGGTTTGACGCTCACCCGGCAGATGCCAAGGCGGTTATTAGCAAAGCCAAGCAGGCTTCTGCCGCACGTTTAGCGGCCCGTAAAGCCCGTGAAGCTACCCGCCGTAAAGGGGTGCTGGAGAGCGCCTCTATGCCAGGTAAGCTGCGTGACTGCTCTTCGCGTGACGCCTCCAAATCTGAAATTTTCATTGTTGAGGGTGACTCTGCAGGTGGCTCTGCGGTAGGTGGCCGAGACCCCGAGCACCAGGCGATTTTGCCAATTCGAGGCAAGATTTTGAACGTGGAAAAGGCCCGCCTAGACCGCGCCCTGTCCAGCGACACTATCCGCTCGCTGATCACCGCTTTTGGTACCGGCATTGGTGAAGATTTTGATCTTGAAAAGCTGCGCTATCACAAGATCGTGATTATGGCCGACGCCGATGTGGACGGCTCCCACATTGCCACCTTGCTGCTGACGCTACTGTTCCGCTACATGCGCCCGCTGATCGAAAACGGTCACGTCTACATCGCTATGCCGCCGCTGTACCGCCTCAAGTGGTCCAACGCCGAGCACGAATTTGCTTACAGCGATGAGCAGCGCGACCGCCTGCGTGAAGCTGGCGCTGCCAAGGGCTGGCGTATGCCCAAGGAAAACGGCATTCAGCGCTATAAGGGTCTAGGTGAAATGAACGACCACGAGCTGTGGGACACCACCATGGACCCAGCCCACCGCATCCTCAAGCAGGTCACCTTGGATGAGGCTGCCGACGCTGACGAAACCTTCGCAGTTTTGATGGGTGACGACGTCGAATCACGCCGTAGCTTTATCCAACGCAATGCTAACGACGTGCGCTTCCTGGATATCTGAGCCCTCGACTACTTAAAGAACAGGAATAACTTTCGTGAGTGACGACCAGATCGAAGTAATCGAGGAACCCGGATTCGACCGCGTTGAGCGCGTCGATTTGCAGCTGGAAATGCAGCGCTCATACCTCGACTACGCCATGAGTGTGATTGTTGGGCGCGCCCTGCCGGACGTGCGTGACGGCCTCAAGCCGGTACACCGCCGCATTCTTTACGCCATGTACGACGGCGGTTACCGCCCCAACGCGGCTTTCTCTAAGTCTTCACGTGTGGTGGGTGACGTAATGGGTAGCTTCCACCCCCACGGTGACGCCGCCATTTACGACGCCCTAGCCCGTCTAGTACAGCCCTGGTCTATGCGCTACCCGCTGGTAGCTGGACAGGGTAACTTCGGTACCCCCGGTAACCTGGGCCCGGCTGCGCCGCGATACACCGAATGTAAAATGGCCCCTCTGGCCATGGAAATGGTGCGCGACATCGACGAAAACACCGTCGATTTCCAGGACAACTATGACGGTAAAGAGCAAGAACCCACCATCTTGCCGGCCCGTTTCCCCAATCTGCTAGTTAACGGCTCTGAGGGTATTGCGGTGGGTATGGCCACCCGCATTCCCCCGCACAACCTGCGGGAAGTGGCCGACGGCGTACAGTGGCTGCTAGAGCACCCTGACGCTTCACGTGAAGAGCTACTTGAGGCCCTACTGCAGCGAGTACACGGCCCTGACTTCCCCACCGGCGCCACAATTTTGGGCCGTCGCGGTATTGAGCAGGCATACCGTACCGGTCGTGGCGGTATCATCCAGCGCGCCGTCGTCAACGTGGAAGAAATCCACGGCCGCCAGTGCCTGGTAGTAACTGAGCTGCCCTACCAGGTAAACCCCGACAACCTGGCTGAAAAGATTGCCCAGCTGGTACGTGACGGCTCCCTGGGCGGTATTGCTGACATCCGTGACGAAACCTCCGGCCGTACCGGACAGCGTCTAGTAATTGTGCTTAAGCGCGACGCCGTAGCCAAGGTAGTACTAAACAACCTCTACAAGCGCACCCAGCTACAAGACTCCTTCCCCGCCAACATGCTGGCGCTAGTCGACGGCGTGCCGCGCACCCTAAGCCTGGACGGCTTTGTACGCCACTGGGTGGAGCACCAGCTGGACGTGATTGTGCGCCGCACCCAGTTCCGTCTGCAAAAGGCCCTGGACCGCCTGCACATTTTGGATGGCCTAATGCGCGCCATCGACGCTCTGGACGCCGTAATCGCGCTGATCCGCCGCTCCCCTACCACCGATGAGGCACGTGTGGGTCTAATGGAACTGCTCAGCGTAGATGAGATTCAGGCTGAAGCCATCTTGTCCCTGCAGCTGCGACGCCTGGCCGCCCTGGAACGCCTAAAGATTCAGCAGGAAACCGAGGAACTGCGCGAGCGTGTAGCCGACCTGCGTGACATCCTGGCCCGCCCTGAGCGTCAGCGCGGCATTATCTCCAGTGAGCTGGCAGAAATCACTGAGAAATTCGGTGACGAGCGCCGTACTCGAATCGTGCCGCACGAGGGCGAAATGAGTATGGAAGACCTCATCCCCGAAGAGGAAGTGGTAGTCACCATCACCCGTGGTGGTTACGCCAAGCGCACCCGCACCGACAACTACCGCTCCCAGCACCGTGGCGGTAAGGGTATTAAGGGCGCGGCCCTGCGTGAAGATGACGTAGTAGAGCACTTCTTCGTCACCACCACCCACCACTGGCTGCTGTTCTTCACCAACCTGGGCCGCGTTTATCGCGCCAAAGCCTATGAGTTGCCTGAGGGAGGTCGCGACGCCAAGGGTCAGCACGTAGCCAACCTGTTGGCTTTCCAACCGGGTGAAACTATTGCCCAGGTAATGGAACTCAAAGACTACGAGCAAAGCCAATACCTGGTGTTGGCTACCCGCCGGGGCCTGGTTAAAAAGACTGCGCTGCGTGAATACGAATCCAACCGCTCTGGTGGCGTGATTGCTATCAACCTGCGTGAAGACACCGAGGGTAACCCCGATGAGCTGGTCAGTGCGGCTTTGCTAGATGAAGGCCAGGATCTAATTCTGGTTTCACGTCACGGCCAAAGCTGCCGCTTTACTGCCACAGACGCCACCTTGCGTGCTACCGGCCGCGCCACCAGCGGCGTCACCGGTATGCGGTTCCGTGACGGGGACAGCCTGCTAGCCATGGATGTGGTGCGTGCAGGGGCAGACCTGTTTGTGGTTACCGACGGCGGTTACGCCAAGCGCACCAGCGTGGATGAATACCCGGTTAAGGGCCGTGGTGGTCTGGGCGTGAAGGTAGCCAACCTGGTGGAAGCACGCGGTGAGCTGGTAGGGGCCTTGATCACGGACGAATCCGATGAAGTTTTGTGCATCATGGCTTCGGGTAAGGTAATGCGCTCGGCGGTGGCGGAAGTGTCCCGCACCGGCCGTAACACCCAGGGTGTCACCTTCGCCAAGCCCGACGAGAGCGACCGAATTATCGCCGTCGCCCGCTCCCAAGAACGTGACCTTTCCGACGATGACGCAAATGAATTAGGTGCTAGTGCCCAATCCGACGTAAATGAGTCAGTTAACCCGCCTTTAGAGGGTGACGAGCAGGCCCAAGAGTCGGTAGCCTTAGACGCGAATGAAAGCGAGGCCAAATAATGTCGGTACCCCCCTCGATCACGCCCCAGCCTAAGGGCAACCAGCCCAAGGGTGTTCCCCCCAAGGGCGTGCAGCCGGGACCGCCGCCGCGTATCCGCACCGCACCTCAGGCGGGCGGCTCACGCCCGGCGCCGCGACAGATGCCCGCATCTATGCCTCCGGCGCAGCCCCCGCGCCAGCACAACCCCAAGCCTGCCCCTGCTGCCGCTGAGCGTCGCTTTGTGCGCCTAGCGCTAGAGCGTGTGGACCCCTGGTCGGTTATGAAGACTGCCTTCCTGCTATCAGTGGCAGTAGGCATCATGACCATTGTTGCGGCTGTAGTGGTGTGGTTCTCTCTAGATGCGCTGCACGTGTTCGCCAAGATTAAGGATCAGGTACAGCAGCTTGGTGGTGAAAAGTCACTGCAGGCCGTGGTGGAGTACCTCAAACTTTCGCGCGCGGTTTCCCTGGCTACTGTGGTGGCGGTTGTGAACATCATTCTGTCCACCGCCCTGGCCACGATTGGTGCCATGATCTACAACGTGACCACTCACCTTATCGGTGGGGTCTATCTCACACTGGCAGATGACTAATTCAATTTGATTATCTGCGTCTGGCTCGTGTAATCTCTATCGAGTCAAACGGGCCTATAGCTCAGTTGGTTAGAGCGCATCCCTGATAAGGATGAGGTCGCTGGTTCGAGTCCAGCTAGGCCCACCACCGGTTGAACGGAGCAAATTAATGAGCTTCGCAGCTAAATCCCTGATTGCACTTAGCCTAGGTGCTTGCGGTTATGCCCTCTGGTTAAAAACCGCCCCTAAACGTTGGCAAGCGCAACCTTGGATTGAAGTAGCTGATCCGGCCTAATGGGGCTATGGCGCAATTGGTAGCGCACCTGCTTTGCAAGCAGGGGGTTACGGGTTCGAGTCCCGTTAGCTCCACCCAGTATCCGCTCGCAGTTAAACTGCGGCGGATTTTTTTTTATGCCCACGACGGCGCCGGGTGGTTAACGCTCTCAACGGCGGCTGCGTGGGTAGCACTGAGCCGCTGTGGGCGCCAGGCCAGCGTAGGCTGCAGCACTGAGCCGCTATGGGGACGGACTGCGGGACCCAGCAGCGGGGCCGGGAGACAGCGCGGACGTCGTCGTCGCAACTGCGGGCACCAAAGCCACTACGGGCGCATACTTGAGGCGTAACCAGTGGCTGGAGAAAAAATGCTGTTAGAAGAGTTCAAAATTGTGGAAGTAGCTGCCATTGTGCTGCGCGACGCCCAGGGGCGGGTGCTGAGTGTGCGTAAAGGCTCCTCTCCCAGGTTTCAGATGCCCGGAGGCAAGCTAGAAGCCCACGAAAGCCCCCTAGAAGCGGCTTTACGTGAAGTACGTGAAGAAGTGGGCCTGGACCTTAAAAACGAGGCTGTACGGCCCTTAGGAGATTTCAGTGCGCCAGCCTCAAATGAGCCGGGCTTTACGGTGGTTTCCCACGTATTCATCGCCGCTGGGGTCTTTAGCCCCCAACAGGTGCGCCCACACGCCGAAATAGCAGAAGTGGACTGGTTTGACCCCAGCGCCCCCACCACACGACCCCAGGCGCCCTTACAGGCCAAAATATTTGCCGCAGTGGCCCAGCTATAAGCCAGATCCACGCATAGCGCGGGTTATCCACAATTGCGGGGCAGATGCGTTAGTCACAGCTGGGGAAGCGTTATCCACAGCTGATGGGTTTTGTGTAAATAGAGCTGTGGATCTAGTGGATAACCTGAAAAATGCGTTCTACCAGGAGTTTTCCCCACCTGGGGATATCTATGTGGATAACTCACAAGCATGTAAGTCCACAGAGTTATCCACAACTGTGGAGTAAATACACAGGTGTTATTAGCTGGCTACCCACATGTTTCCACCTTTTTAGTGGGGTTATCCACACTATTTATACACAGCCTGTGGATAACTGTGGATTGTGGTGGGTGCGTCGTCGTCCAGCGCCGGCGCAGCCTGGTCCAAATAAAAAGTGGGGGGTTTGAGCGTTTTCGGCGCCCAAACCCCCCCCACGAAGGAATTAACTTCGGTTATTACTCGACAATGTCGATGGAGTTGATAACCACGTCCTGTAGAGGACGGTCACGGCCATCGGTGGGAGCAGCCTCAATAGCGTCCACAACCTTGCGTGAATCCTCATCCACTACCTTACCGAAAATGGTGTGCTTACCCTGCAGCCAAGGGGTTGCCACAGTGGTGATGAAGAACTGTGAACCGTTGGTGCCATGACCCATGCGGGTACCAGCGTTGGCCATAGCCAGCAGGTAGGTGTCGGCGAAGGTCAGGGAGTTGTCGATCTCGTCGTCGAAGGTGTAGCCAGGGCCGCCGGTACCGTTACCTAGCGGGTCACCACCTTGAATCATGAAATCTTTAATTACGCGGTGGAAGGTGACGCCGTCGTAAAGAGGACGCTGGGTCTCTTCACCGGTGGCCGGGTCGATCCAGGCGCGCTTACCGGTGGCCAGCTCCACGAAGTTGGTGACGGTAATCGGAGCCTTGTCCTCAAACAGTTCCAGGCGGATATCGCCGAGATTAGTGTGCATAATTGCTTCCATAGCCTCATACTCCCACAATTTGCTTAGTTGGCGGCGTGGCCTACCCCATGGAAAAGCCCATGAAAGTTGTTGAGATAGTTACGCTGTGGCCTAATTTTTCTTGTGGCGCAGCTTTTCAGGCAGGTTCGAATGGAATGAAAGCCAAAACAGTGACATCATTGGGTGTAACGTTACTTACTTCTTTGAGGGAGTCATCATGTCTTGCCACAAACACGAATCGATCAAGAGCTGCAGCTTCTTCAAGGGCCTAGGTGTGGCCTCCCTAGTGGCTGCCGCCGCTGGCGCTGCTTTTGTGCTGTACAAGCGCAGCCAGCCGGTTGAGGACCCCTGGGCTGAGGAGTACTGGTCTGAGGTTGAGGCTGAAGACGAGGAAGAAGAAGCCCCGGCTGCTGAGTGAGTTTTCACTACACAAACAACGGTGTCGCCTAAAGCGGCGCCGTTTTTTGTTGTAATTTCACTATCTGTACAGTCTTTAACACACTGCACAAGCGGCATCTATGCTCAAGGCTATGACTCACTCATTGAGTAGTGTTAGAGATGGTTTGCGTGACAGTACCCCAATTTTCCTGGGATATATTCCGCTAGGTATCGCCTTTGGGATCGTATTAGTAACCGCCGGTATCCCCGGCTGGTGGGCACCTATTTTTGCCACGGTGGTTTATGCCGGTTCTATGGAATTTTTGCTGGTTTCGCTAATAACCGGCGGGGTGGGGCTAGTTACGGTGGCGCTTAGTGCCCTGTTTGTTAACGGCCGGCATCTGTTTTACGGCTTGAGTTTCCCGCGCAACGTGCCGCCGGGCAGATTGGCGCGCGCCTACTCCATCTACTCGCTTACCGATGAGGTGTATGCGGTTACTGCCGCTAAAGATCACTCACGCATGACTTGGCGCTATCTGCTAACGGTGCAGCTGTGTTCGCACCTGTCTTGGGTGCTGGGGGCCTGCCTGGGGGCGCTCGCTGGCAGCAGCTTTGGGGGCTTTATTTCGCAGCATACGGATGTGGCCGATTTTGTGCTCACTGCCCTGTTCACGGTGCTGGCAATTGAGGCATATAAAGCCAACCCCGACTCGGGCGCGCTAGTGGCGGCGTCGGTATCTGCCGCAGTGACGGTGGCCGTGGGTGGGCGCCTGGCCATGTTTTGTGGGCTGCTTACTTTAAGCCTGTGTTTAAGCGCCCTATATTTACGACGACGGCGCTCGCTTAGCGTCACTGCGGCTGGTGGTGGCGGGGCTGATTTAAACCAGGCTGAGGCTAAACCGGGGCAGTTAAACCATCAACAGTGGGGTAGTGATGAGTGAATCTGTGGTTAGGGCAGCGGTAAGTAACTGGCATGTTTTAGCGGTGGTGGCGGTAGCTGCGGCCGTCACCTTCGCACTGCGCTACACCGGGGTTAAGGGTGCCGACCAGGTATCTCACCGGCCACTGATGCAGTTTTTGTCGCGCACCATGCCCCTGGGGGTAATGGTGGTGCTGGTGGCTTATACGCTAGGCGATTTAAGCGCAGATTTAGGCCGTAGCGCAGCCTTGGTGGGGGCAGTGGCTATAACCGCCGGATTACACCTGTGGCGGGGCAATGTGGCCCTATCTTTGATAGTTGGTACTGCCTCCTATGCGCTGCTAGCGGCGCTAGTGGCATGAAAAGCGCCTTAGCCCAACAGTGGGGCTAAGGCGCTAAGGCTGCTAGGTGTGGGCCAGAAAACAGTTTCAGGTTTTATGCCTGACCCAGTGGTTTTACTTCCAGCGCAAGATTCCGATGAACCCGGTCAGCATGAGTACGAAACCAACGTATACGTTGCCGTTGGCTAGCCAGTCAGCCCGGTGGGCCTTAATGAACCACGGCACCGGGTATTCGCCACCGGTCATGTAGGAAACCACCACCCAGGCTAGGCCCAGGCACATGATGGTGCACATGGTGGGGGCATACCAGGCGGGGCTGGAGATGTTCTTAACCTTGTGTGGGGTACGTGAAGCCTTACGGCGCTCTAGTTCCTTCTTAGCAACCTTGGCTTTGAGCGAGTCAGAAGACTTAGAGTCCAGCTGTAGGGTCTTACGGTCAGCCTTGCGGGCCTTCTTAGTTAGGGCCTGTTCGCGCTCAGCGTTCTTGGCTGACTTCTTCTTGCCCGCAGACTTCTTGGAGTCGTCAGAACCCTTAGCAGAGTCCTTAGTAGATTCCTTGGACTTCTTGGAGGATTTCTTAGCGGAGCGCTTCTTGTCAGAGCCCTTATCTGAGTCTTTTTCTAAGTCTTTGGTTGACTTCTTAGCGGAGTCCTTGGTGGCACTGGTAGTGGCGGACTCGTCCTTATCCTCGTCCTTGCGGGCTAGATCTTTGGAGCCATTTTTCGACACAGGATTCTCCGGTTCGTTTCTCATTTAGTGGAAGTAGAGTACTTTAGTGCTAGCTTACCGCTTAATCTAGGTGAGCAAGACCAGCTCAACAACCCAATGGAGTGCATACATGACCGCGCACGTTACAAGTCAAGCTCGGTCCCGAAAGGTACTGGATGTATTCCTGACCATTATTGGTGAGCTGCTGTTAACCGCTGGTTTACTAATTGGTTTGTTCTTGGTGTGGCAGCTGTGGTGGACGTCGATTGACGCTAACGCCAAAGCTGAACAGACCATGACCCAGATTCACAACACCTTGCCTACTTCACCTAAAAAGGCAGGTAATAAGCACACTGAGGCCCCACCTGTAGAGCCCACAGTGGCTTACGGGCAGCCTATGGGGGTGCTGATTGTGCCCAAGTGGTATGGCATCACCAATAACAATATGCCTATCTATCAGGGCACCGGCCAGGAGCTGCTGGATCAAGCAGCTGCCGGTCACTACCAAAACACCGCCTACCCGGGCGCTATTGGTAACTTCTCGGTGGCCGGTCACCGGCGCACTAACGGTAACTCCTTTAGGCGCATTGATTTACTTAAAGCTGGCGATGAGGTAATCGTTGAAACCGCTACTGCCTGGTATGTCTATAAAGTGACTGGGCACGAAATTGTGGATCCTTCACAGGTGGATGTGATCGCGCCTGTGCCCAACAACCCCAATGCGCAGCCCACCCAGCGTTTACTGACTATGACTACCTGCCACTCGGCCACACTAGGGGAGTGGGGTAACGATCAGCGCTGGATTGTGCACGCACAGCTGTCTTACTGGATTCCTCGCGGTGAGGGTCGCCCTGAATCTGTCCTATCCGATCCTGGCGTTAAGTGAGGCAACATGTACGGGTTTATTTTCCGCCACCTACCCGGCCCTAAGTGGCTGAAGGTAATTGAATCGCTAGTGCTGATTTTGGCCGTAGTGTTTGTACTGTTTGAATGGGTGTTCCCGCTGGTAAATACCTACATTGTGGGTAACACTGCAGAGGTTTCTAACGGTTAAAAGCCAGGCCTGGCGCCCACTACAGGGCGCTTAAAATGTTTTGTGC
>ERZ772770.69-NODE-69-length-23111-cov-2.78999_pt1 | contig 23111 bp, 13 predicted proteins | sample MGYA00511361_ERZ772770 | MGnify/ENA primary metagenome ERZ772770 (study PRJEB29015, sample SAMEA2738026) | human oral metagenome | biome: human oral; feature: human-associated habitat; material: saliva | place: China | collected 2251 ... | reverse complement strand
TCTTTGTCCTTAAGAAGGTCCAGTACCTGATCTTGAGTCAGTACCACCTCGTCAACGCTTATTCCTTCTCGATAAGGTTGCGCTTTAGGAGCAAAATAACGCCGATAGTGAACTAGGCCAAGATAATCTACATCCATATTTTTCCACGCCCAATAAAGTCCTGTTAACTCAGAATAATAGGGATTTAAATCAGAAATATTATCGCCCTCGTCATCTCGTAGAGATCCAAAATCCTCTTGGTTACGTGCCCCTACCCGGATTGGACGATACATAGATTCAGTTGGTGTCTCACAGGCCTTATGAGTGGCCACAAGTAAGGCTACCGATGGCTGTAATTCACTTTCCATTTTGCTTCCTCATTTCTCATTTTTCTACGTTAGTTCAAAAAACGAGAGTTGAATAAATCAACCCTCTGCATACTTATTCATTTTGGCAACAACTTACTCTGCCTTCTTACCATAATTGCCATAGTTCCCGTAAGAACCATAGGCACCGTAGGCACCATAATGGCTTGCCTTGACGTTCACCTTGTTGAGGACGACGCCCAAGAATTTAGCTCCGGTTTGTTCCAGACGTTCTTGGATTTTCTTAACGGCACGACGCTTGATGGCACCGGCTTCGATGACTAAGATGCTAGCGTCACACTGATGGGCAATAATCGACGCATCGGTTACCAAGCCCAATGGTGGCGTATCAACAATCACATAATCATAGTGATGACGGCAGACATCGATTAATTCTTGGAAGGACTCACCTTGCAAGAGAGCCGTTGGGTTAGGTGGCACTGGGCCAGATAGAATCATATGTAAGTTAGGCTCTGTGGTCCCGAAGACAATCTCCTTAACGGTAGCTTCCCCTGCTAAGTAGTGGGTCAAGCCAACTACCTTGGAGCGGATTTTCATCCGGCCGACGAAGACGGAGTTACGGGTATCCGCATCAATCAAGAGGGTGCGTTTGCCTAGGGCAGCCAGGGAAGCTGCAATGTTCATAGCAACCGTGGACTTACCTTCGTTGTCCTTGGTAGAGGTTACCGCGATGACCTTGAGGTCCTTACCAGAGAAGAGGATGTTAGTCCGAATGGCGTTGTAATATTCTTCAGTCTCTGGGGAAATGAGTTTTTTGTTTAATTTTGGTTCAACTTGTTCCATAGGATGCACGCCTTTCTACTTGTGGTTGGCTTGAGGGACAACCCCCAAGAGAACGAGGCCTAAGCCGTCTTCCACGTCTTCCGCATAACGCACGCGGTCGTCTAAGAGTTCTCGCACAACAATATAACCTGCTGATAAGAGGAAGCCGAGGGCTGCCGCTAAGAGGGTGTTACGGCGAGTTTTGGGTGAAGATTTAATGTTGGTTGGTTTGGCTTCTTCCAAGGTGGTCACATCGTTGACCTTGGTGACGCGTTTAATTTGTTCAGAAGCCACTTCACGGACACGGTTAGCCAAGTTGCTGGCCTTTTGTGGGTCGCGGTCAGAGACAGAGATGGATAGAATCCGCGTATCACGAGGAGAATCTACCTTAACCACACGTTTGAGTTGGCTAGGTGTCATGCTGAGGTTCTCAGAGTTGATGACTTCCGACATAACGGTGTCAGATAGGATAATTTCCTTATAGTCTTTTACCAGGAAGTTCCCTAACTGCAAGTCTTGAGTGGTGACGGCCTTGTCTTCGGTCTGGTTGACCACATAGACGCGGGTAGTCGATTCGAATGTTGGCCGAATGACAACCAGGTTAACTAATAAGGTCGCAACTGCCAAAACAACAGTAACAAAGATAATAATAAACTTAGCCGCCCAGAGCTTGCGCAGGAGGGCCATTGGATCAATTTCAACAAATTCTTGGTTCTTAGTTTCCATGGGGGTGTGAACTTCCTTTTCCTATTATTTTTTCTGGGTTGGTGACAAAGAGTCGATGAGCATAGTCCAGGCCATACTTCTTGGCAACGACCGCATGAGCCTCCGCCATATGATAGGGTCGGCGCTCGACGCTATGGGCATCGCTGGCGATAATGTCAATCAGACCAGCATCTAAGAGCTGACGTGCTCGCTTCTTAAGCACCTTATGGCGGTCGAAGAGGCCAAGAGGCAAGAGGCTAGCTGCATTAACTTGGATGTAGCAACCCAATTTCTTCATTTCCCGCACACGTTCAGGGTGCTTATGGAAGGCATCATAGCGCTCGATATGGGCGATGACCACATCGTAGGCCAGTAGCTGGATGGCCCGAATGGCCCGCACGATTTCCCGATAAGCCAGACCGTAGTCGAACTCCACCAAGACATAGTCACTGCCGGCTAAAGTCAAGATTTGCCCCTGCTCCAACCGGTCCAGCATACTATTAGAATAGAAGACTTCTGTCCCTAGATGCAAGGTCAAGTCTGGAGCAATCTCTTGGGCTAAGGCCTGGATGGCCTCAAAATGCCCTTCAATTGTCGCCCGACTGGCTTCGAAGCGCCCCTTGCGTTGGTGGGGCGTGGCGATAATGGTCTTGACACCTTGCTCATAGGCCTGACTTAGGAGTGCCCGCGTGTCATCCAGGGTTTGCGCCCCGTCATCCACGCCGTAGAGGACATGACAATGTATATCAATCATCTTATTTCCACCCTATCCTCTCACTCACTGTCACAGGCACACTGTTAGTGCGCAATATATCGAACTTATTGTAACATAGCCGCCATCAAAAGTATATAGAACTGTAAAAGTAAAGCGTTTTTTTGAACAGATTTTTTTAGCCATTGGAAAACGGCCTAAAAATATGAGCTCTCTGCGCAACTATCCTATGCGCCAACGACGATTCAAAATCCATAACTCTATTGATTTAGGCTCTATTAGACTAGGTCAAGCTTTTATGCTGGCGCAATCGAAAAGTTAACCACAAATATAAGCAAGTTAACAGTTAAATATGAAGCATTTAATCTTTAAGTACATGTCCAAGAAAAGCCCATAACCTAGCCAAAAGATAGAGGCAGAGAAAACCTCTGCCTCTCATAGTTTGTTCTATTGTGCCTCGCGTTCTTTCTTCAAGCCTAGGCCGACCATGAGGCTCCCTAGACCGGCCATGACCGCTGCCCAGAGACTGAGTGGGGCTTGGCTCTCACCGGTTGCAGGCAGTTGGCCTGCTGGTGCTTGGGCCACATCGCCGCCAAAACCTCCAAAACCGGCACGCGCCACAGACAGAGAATCAATTCGGTCTGGCGCTTGGTTTTCTTGTTCAGGTTCAGACTGAGGCGCTTGATCTGGCTTGGCCTTGATCCGCAAGATCGTCGCCGTTAATGGTTGCAAGGTGACAGATTCTGCATCATAGGCTACCCCTACCAGATCTGTCAGAGCTTGGGTCCCGGCACGAGCCCCGTCTACCAAGGCTTCCGCCTTATCTAAACCAGGGAAGCGCTCAGGGTTGAAGCGTAGCTTGCGAACCTTATTATCTGCATTGACTACCACTACGTAGCGGTCGCCATTAGAGTCTACCGCCTGATAGGCAATGACATTGTCGTTATCCGCGATGTCTGGCGACGTCATCATGGTCACTTGGTCGGCGATTTCCTTAGCCGTTCCTTTGCGGAAAGCATCGGTAGACTTACGTAAGGCAATCAAGCCGCGAGTATAGGCCAGCGTGGCTTGGTTATGAGGATATTTGCCATCCTCCGCTACCTTACTCCAATCAAAGCGGTTAATGCTATCGGAAGAATCATAGGAATCGTGAACGAAGTATGGATAGTCAAATGGCTTGCCCTGCTCATCGACTAAGAGATGGGTCTTATAAGGCGCCTTGTCGTCATCCACCTTATTCTTGTAGGCAGGGTCCAACAATTGCTTGGTCCGCCCCATTTCCTGACCGGAATGGATAAATGGCGTCCCTTGGGAGGTCAGAATCATGAGGTTACCCAAACGAATGCGTTGATGAATCTCAGCCGCATGGGTCTTAGGATCCTTCTTAATAGATTGAGCGATAATATCATGCAGGGTTAAGTTGTCGTGGGCAGCAATGTATTGAATGACATCGCCCGGTGCATCCGCAATAAAGTTACTTGGGTTGGCAATAATATTATTGAAGATTTGGTAGACACTGCGTGGCGCACCCGTTAAGAAGCGCGGTTGCCCTTCAGATGGGTAGCCGGACTTGAGCTCGTTACGAATCTCATCGGAGAAGACCGCCACACCGTCAGTCGACCGCATCCAGTCCTGGTCGGCCGCTTGAACTGGATCTCCTTCGTCCCCAACAAAGGTCCGCCAACCTTCCCCAAGCATGAAGACCTTAGGATTGAGGGCGCTGGCTGCCCGGTAAGCCTGGGCAATGGCTTCAGCATCATGGTCCCCCATCATGTCGAAGCGGAAGCCGTCCACCTTGAAGGTGTCGGTCCAGTATTTAATGGAATCCACCAGGACCCGACGCGCCATCTTATGGGTAGTCCCTAGACGACCGCCCCCGAAGCTTTCGCGTGGGCTACCATCAGCATTCATGAAGTGGTAATAACCTGGCTCAATGTCTTCAAAGATATGGGTTTTAGCGGTGTGGTTGTAGACCACGTCCATGATTACACCCATGCCTTGGTCATGGATCGCCTTGATTAATTGCTTGAATTCTTCAATACGGGCTTGCGGCTTGCTTGGGTCGCTAGCATACATACCGCTGAGACTGAAGTAGGATTGTGGGTCATAACCCCAGTTGTAGTTATTGTTTTGGGTACTTGGTTGTAGCTCACGCTGAGCACGCGCACTCTCATTAGCAAAGTAGTAACTCATGACTGGCAAGAGCTGGATATGGGTCACACCCAGTTGTTTGAGGTAGCTGAGACGTTCCGCAAAGGCTGAGAAGGTCCCAAATGGCGACTTGAGCTGACCTTCTAACTTAGGATCAGAAGTGAAGTCGCGGACATGGGCTTCATAGATGACCGCATCTTCACGTTTCTTGAAGCCTGGAATATTGGCATAAGATAATTTTGGCCCAATCTTATTTGGATCCACGATGGCAGCCTTGGCCACTTTTTCCTTGGCAGTGGCTTGGTCCCATTTGGCTAAGGACTTAGCATAAGGGTCTAAGACCAGAACCGACTGACCGCCACGCTCCACTTGATAGTGGTAGAAGTAACCATCCAGATTCTTGGCTGGCGTGTTTTGGCCATCCAAGGTCACCGTCCACAAGCCCGTGCTAGCGTCCTTAGTCAAAGGCACGCGCGCCACCACTTGGTCCGGATTGTCCTTGTCATAGAGGACCGCGGTCACAGCGTCCGCACTTGGCGCCCAGAGACGCATCAGCGCAGAACCGTCTGCCTGTAGGGTGGAGCCTAACTCGCCCTGATAATTATAGAGAGAGTCCGTTAGCTTCCAACCGGTCTGGCTGTTGACGGTCTCGTCATGGTAGGTCAGCTTAAGTGGCGTCCGGCTGACATCCTCTTCAGTAGTCAAAATCAGGCGCTTGTTAGCTGCGTCGACTTCAATCTTAGTGACTTTGACTGTTTGGCCGGTGTTAGTCGTAACGGCTAGGTCTTGCTGGACTTTGGCTAGGTCCAACTGATCCACTGCCGTAAAGTTAGCTAAGACTTGGTGAGGCGCCGTCACTTCGGCGCGAGTAATACGTTCAGACAAGGTCTTAAATGGCGTCGTGTAGACCGTGTCTTCCTCATCATGCAGGTAGACTTGCTCATGGTTGGCGCGGTCGCTGAAGCTCATATCTTTGGTTTGTTTTGAAGTTGCTTTGTTCACGAGTAAGAAATGAATGTCCTTTCCAAGTTCTGTAATAGGTAAATCTAAGTAGCGACCAAAAGGCCCGCTCTGATTGAATTCTAGAGCGCCTTTAGGCCAGTCGCTAGATGGGTGCTCCACATCCTTACCCCAGACCCAGAGACCCCAGTTGTCATACTGGCCGTCAGCCCGGTGATAGTGGACGCGTAGGCGATTCTTGTTAGCTGGGATTGGCTCTTCCACGCTAGCATGGTAATTCTCATCCAACCAGGCTTGTTTCATTTGCGGGTTGGTGATGGCCAGGCTTAGGTCCTCGGTAAACTTCTTGCTACCATCGTTGACGTTGTTGAGCAAGTAGTTGATGGCGGTCGCCTGAGGTGTCACCGGCACATCTAAGTAGTAGCCATAAGCCGTCTTCTTGTCTTCCGAGAAGCGCATAGCTCCGGTTGGCCAGTTGTCGGACGGGGCTTGAACTCCACTGCCCCAGACCCAGGCGCCAATCTCGCTAATATTATCGCTTGGCAACTTAGCAAAGTGCATACGGAAATGCCCCGCCGGAATCTCCGGCGCTTGGTTGGCCGGCGCCACCTGCGGCGCCGCTACTGGCGTAGCTGTAGGCTTGGCTGCCTCGGCGTCGGCGGTAGCTTGAGTGCTGGCTTCTGGTTTAGTAGCCTCACTTGCTTGAGTGCCGTCCGTCGCTTGGCTAGCATCAGCCGGTTTATTGCCCTCAGCTTGGCCCGCCGAAGCATCTTGGTCAGCTGGCTTGGCGCTATCAGCCTGCGTGGTGTCTGCTTGACCCGCTGGCGCTGCATCAGTCGCCGGCGCTACTTGGTTTCCTGCGTCAGAGCTTGGGGTTGGCGCTAACTGGCTGCTAGCTGTCTCTTCTTGAGCCTGGCTGGCAGCTAAGACCTGAGCACTGCCCGGTAGGAAGTATAGAGTAGTCGCTACTAGGACAGAAGCCACTCCCACACTGAGTTTCTTAATGCCATAACGCTCTTGGCGTCGGACTTGACTTGATTGCATATCTTTCATAGTTCTGATATCCCTCCTGCAATATAATGCGCTTTCATTATTTTATTATAGCATGTTCCACCCTTCTTTGCTCCTAGGTCAAAGCATTTTGTTAACGCTAACAAACTTTCTTTCAGCCAAAGAGGGCTCCGCCAGTCCATTGTTCTGCCTATCAATGGACTGGCTCATGTCTCCCCCCTGATTTGGGCCTTTTTGTCAGATTCCTAACCTAACTAGTAGTCCATTAGCTCATGACTTTCGCCTCGTTTCGGACCTTTTTTCCCGGGTTCCTAACCTAGCCAGTGGTCCACTCCAAAGAGTGGACCACTAGCTCAGGGATTCTGCCTTGTATGTCACCTTTCCCCCATACCAAAAAGCCCCTGTCATCAGGACAGGGGCTATACCATCTAGGCTTCTGGCGCTAGGTGGGATTTGATGACCATGAGTTCGCTATCTTCGACGGCTTCCAGGGAGTGTACTTCGTGAGGAGCCATGCGAATGATGACGCCAGGATAGATTTCGGCTGTCTCCTTCTCATCAGAGAAAAGAATCCGCCCTTTGACTGGGACGACGACCACCGTATAAGGGACGTGGTGCTGGCCAATGGCTTGCCCGGCAGGTAGGACCAGGTGGGTAACTGTCTGGCTAGGTTTCTCCACCAAATGCTCAAAACGCTCAATGTCTGTGCGACCGTGATAAACTTTCATACTTAAGACTCCTCTCAACTACTTTCCTTCATTATAACACAACATGGCCCGCCATACCCCCAGATAAACAAAAAAACCGCACCGCTTGCGTCGGCGCAAGTTGGTGTGGTTTATGTCAATGCTCGAATTTTGCCCAGCAGCCTATTATCCCTCTGTTGTTTAATAAGCTAATCTTAACGTTAGAGTCCCTAATCTCTAGGCGCCAAGTCTCCTCAAGTGCAGAGTTTTGACTCTGCGCTGGCAACTGATGCTCGTGGCAAAAGTGTAGCATTTCCCTGTATATACGAAGATGCGATCGCCCGACGTCGTGATCGTCGTGGCAGCTCTTGTTCGTCAGTACAAGCTGTCATCTCCTTGGACCAGTGAAAATCCAAATGGCAATCGTCCCCTTTGACTGCACGGGTCTTGAGCGAGCCCCTCTGCCGTCCTTCTTACTTTAGAAGGTAATCCTATGAAACTATATATGACAAGGAGTCGGTACCCCCATACACGACTTCCTTGCTGAGGAGTTTAATCACGTTGCATAGGCATTATAGCACGACTTGAAGCGCTTGAAAAGGGGGTAAACTCATTTTTTTGTCAATTTCGACATTTTTTTGATAATTGTCTATTCAATCCCGGTCTCAAGGCGCTTTGACGACTATTTTTGCTAGTCATTAGCTCTAACCAGACCGATCCATAAATCCCTTCTAACTTGCGCCAGCAATCCAAGTAACTTTTTTCCACTCTCAGTCAACCCTCCCCATAATCTTGCTAGACAAGATTAACCTTAGGCTTTTATCATCTTTGCCTACATATATGACGAATTAGGCCAGAATCTATTTATTTTATTAAGAATCTTTACAGCTCGGATTTGATAGCTCACCCCATCAAAAAAAGACCCGACTAACGCCCGGTCTCCTTATCTGCTAATTTATCTTTGACGCCAGCCACCATGTTGCGCCCCATGCCCTTAATATGAGCCAGGAGGCCTAGGAGACTGTCCAAATAAGTGTCGTCGCCCCGCACCGCTAGCATGACCGTCTCGCTCCCCATATAAGCTGCTAGGAAGAACAAGAGACTATAGATCAGATTGAGCAATTGAACGCCCGTCCCCACCTGATACTGCCAATAGGCCCAAACTTCTTGGACCCCATAGAGGGCCAGGATTAAGAGTATGAACCAAACCGCCTTCTGCCATTCAGGCGTGAAGCGTGCCTTGCGCCGCAACAAACAATAGGCTGCCGCAGCCGTTAGGATAATATTCACAGTCACCAGTAAGAAATTCAGCATCTTACTCCCTCCTCGCATCATATCTTTCTTTACTTCTAGTATAGTAAAGTTTAGGGGACCTAGGCAAGGAAAATTTAGTCCCAAGATCAAAAATCGGTCTTGAGACCGAGCCCTAGGCAGATTTTGGCAAGGCTGGCCAATTTGTTAGCTTCAACACTTACGAGTTGCCTTTCTAGACAGACTTGCTATAATAATGATAGTATAATCGCGCACAAGGAGCATCCAACATGAAAAAGGCAAAACTCATCGCCCATATTATTCTTATTATACTGGCTATCGGGACAGTGGATGTGCTGGCTAATTTTAGTGGCCTCGATCTGATGAACCGCCTAGATGCCTGGGTAGGCCGGCGCCCCGACCATATCTCAGCGCCTAATGAGTCTAGCCGCGAGTCGTCCAAGGACTCCTCCTCTAGCGACAACTCCAAGGAATCGTCTGAGTCCAAATCGGAAAGTTCCTCTTCTAGCTCATCCTCTTCATCCAGCTCTTCCTCATCTGAATCCTCTTCGTCATCTAGCCAATCCTCCGAGTCCCGTCCAACAAACCAAGACAACGACGACCAAGACTCGCCAACTAGTCCAAACACTCGCCAAAACGACGACTACACCGCGCCAACAAGTCCAACCACCCCGGCGCCAAGCCCAGACCCAGTTACCCCGCCAACCCCGGCGGACCCAGTGGTCGAACCCCAACCAGACCCAACACCTGACCCAACCCCAGCCCCACCAGCAGATGGTGGCGGCGTTGATGGTGCGGGGGAATAAGTAGATAGAAAAATCCCAATCCATGATGGATTGGGATTTTTTGTCGCGATTAAACTTCCTGAGCGAAGCTGATTTGGTTATTATCTGGGTCTAAAACATCGAAGACATAGACTACTTCGTAGTCAACTAGCTCGCCTGTCTCAATATGATGCTGATCTAAGACTTGCTTACACTCTTTGGCATCTTCTACGCCTAGGATTAAGCTTGAACTTGTCACTTCTTCCGCTTGCGAAAGTTACAACCATGTTCCTGGGCTGAGTTCATACTCTGCCACGCCTTCCATAGGCAGACTATCAGGCTCACCTAGCCATTGCTTATACCAGTTAATTGACTGCTCAATATCTTTTACTAAAAAGACTGTCACAGCACTCTTGATTTGAACCAATTTCATTTTGCTTGCTCCTCCTTATCCGTTCTTGATAAATATCATAAGTCGGTTCTCTCTACTCTTTGGCTTTACTTCGCCACTTAAAACTATACTAGCAAAGCATATATGGTTTCCCTCGCAATACAACGCCGGGTTTTATTTGATTTATACTACCACTTACTTTCACTATTTACCACTCTTCATAAGCCAAAAATTTCGTAGCCAAAGCGAAAAAAACCCTAGCACTTGCGTATGAAGCATATGCATGATACTTATCATCTTTCTCGGAATCTGCAAAGTCGCATACAGACTTTAGCGCAAGATATTTAGGTCTAGGAGAGATTGCCCATCTTGCTGCATAATACATCCCATAAATTTCCATTTCAAGCCCAACTGTATCTCTAGTTTGATTTTCTATAATTTCTTCTACTACTTGAGAGGTTGCTACCACTGACGAACCCGTTGCGACGGGACCCGTAACAATTTTCAATTCATTACTAGGTTTTTCCCCTAGAAATTCATCTTTAATTTCTCTTAGTAAGTCAACGTCTCTTGATATTCTATCAATTGTGTTTAAAATATATGGGTCTACACTAATCTGTTGAATTGTATTCCGATGTATGCGCCTTCCTTCTTCGTACACTTCTTTACCTGCCCCATAGTCCCAAGCGGACTGTGCCAAAATCACGTCTCCGAAATTAACTTTCCCTCTAACGCCAGCAGCTATCCCTGTCATTATAATATATCGAGGAGAAAAATGATATATCATTTTCGTTGTTATTGTGGAAGCAGCAACCATCCCCATATCTGGCAATTTAGCCATAATAACCCTTCGTATCTTATTATCTTTTTCGAATGTGCCTCGAAAATATATATATTGATCATCAACCATCTCTACTTCTTTTACTTCTTGTAGCATTTTTTTTACGACAGATAATTCTTCTTCTAGCGCACATATTACTGCAACATCATAGTCAAACGATCTTCTTCTAATATTATTCAAAATAATTGGGGTTACTTTCTGTATGATTTGACTTAGCTCCTCTTTCCAGTTTCCAGATTCATTATATTCAACCGAACTATGAACCATCTTTGTATCTATGTCAAATTGACTAATCATATCTTTATATTCAGATACAGCAACAACGTAACGCGGATATGAATACCGCTCCGATCCCTGTATCTGTTTTAATAGCTTTATACCCGCATCTGATTCAATTTCACTACCTGGTATCAAAGGAAGACAAATATCAAGTATTAGTATATCTATTGATTTTGTTTCAAGAATTCTTTTGGCTGAATTAACATATGTTTCCGTATAAATCTCGGGTTTAGCATTACCATTTTTCGCAAGGGTTTCTTCGATAACATTTACTATATCATTGGTTTTCCTTATGTTATCATCAACTATCAATATCTTCACTATATCTTCCCTCCAATAATTTCCTCAATCCTCTCGTTTAATACTGTCGACCATAAAGACTCTCCATAGTTTACAGTCCCTTTCCATATACTAGAAAGACTCTGTGAAAACTCTTCGTTTAATGATTCTATGGTAATCCCATTCTCTCCGAAAGTATCAAACTGAGTGATAATTATTGTGGGTATGATAATCCCTCTATGTAGCATGCGTTTCATTATTTCTTTACCTGCAACATACTTCTTGTCACCCCCAGAGTCTTTAATATTCATATCATAAACCGGAAGAGACATATCCAATAACACTAGGTCCCATTCTTCTTCATATAATCTTCTTAGGCCTGCTGTATAGGACATCGCATCATGAATAAATACCTCATTGTAAGTGTTTAGTAAAAAATCTTTGATACGATTTAATTTACTATGATTGTCCTCAATTATTAGGATTTTCATTTAAACTCACCACTTATCTCAATCTCAAATTTTGTCCTATCATCATTAATCTTACACATCACCTTTGGCTTTAATCCTAAATCACAGCTTAATACCTTATATATCTTAGGAATGCCTGACCCTCCTTCTTGTTTAGCAATATTTAAATAAGAGTTATTTTCTATCATAGCAAGTGCATTTTGTATTTTTTTTTCAGTTTCACCTATATCATTCCTCTCATCCAATTCATTTAGCATCTTAACATAGATTCCAGATTCATTGGTAATTAATTCGCAATCTACCTTATATTTTCCGTCTGTATTTTTTTTGGCATACTTGCTAATGTTATCGAATAAAATACCAAATATGGGCACAAAACCATTAGAGAGTTCACTAGCTATTTCTTTCGCTAAGTTCTGTTTATAATTAACATCAAACTCTAATGATGGATGAATATTTTTAATAGCTTGTAATCCTATTTGATATGCACCACTCAGCTGAAAATCAGAATCTTGACCACCTAAATTCCTTTGGAACCAGTTGCTTATTTTTTCTAGTGCGGCATCCATGTCATTTTGTGCCTCTCTAATCCACTGATCAGCCTCAGTGAAATCTCCATTCAATTTTTTATATACCTGTTGTAGCTCCGCGAAGGCCTCCATATATTTGTTTTTTATAGTCCCCTTTATTTCACCTCTCATATTCTCTAAATTTAATTCTGTCATTTCCCATAGTCGCTTAAATACTGCGTCTATAAAATCTTCAATCTCGACATTCTTGCCACTCTTCCACAAATAGGGTTGGAATGTTATAATAATTTCTTGTTGAGAAAGGGAATAATCAAACAGTCCGTTCGTCTTCTTTTCTTCTGTTGATATTTGTATCAATTCTTTCTTCATATGTTCAATTATATCGTCAGTTTTTTTAGTAAATTTAATTATTGCTTTTTCTACTTTTCGCTTATCTCTTCTTTCGCGTAGTCTATTTACCCATTTTGAATCTACCTTATATTCTCCTGAATTTATAACCTTTTCTGCTAAAAGATTCTTGTTAGCTAAAGGAGCCCTCAATTGTCCCGCCAAAGTTCCATGCCTAATGTTTAAACTTAAATACGAATCTAATCCATATTCAGCATCTAAGACAAATTCATTTCTAATAGTAATAACCATTTCCTTTAGAATATCGCCATCATCTTTCAACGCAAGATAATTTATCCCCGATAGTTTTAGACTATATATTGATGCGATTACTTTACTGATCTCATTGTCAATTGCATACTTATATTTGTTATACATCGCTTTTAATTGTTTGCTAATCTTCCCTTTTATAGCATCCGTATTAACCTGAATCTTATGAGTTTCAAAAGTACTGACTGTATTATTTAAAAACAATTTATGAGTTATCCCCTCAATCTCTTGATCATATTCTCTTATGTTCGTTGAATCTATTTCTCTTAAAATCTGGCAAATAGCAATTCTTTCATTTTCTAACTCATTTGATGTTTTTATTGTTAGTAAAACAGGTCCCATTATTTTTGGACTACATACATAGCGTAAGAAAAATACTAGTTGCTTTTTATCGTACGTTTCTTGACTATAGTCTATATTTGAGGCTTTTTCAATATTATTATAATAGAAGAAATCGTCGAATGCGATAGTTAAATCGTCTTTTTTATTCTCATCGATATATTCTGTATATATATAGTATAAAATAGGTATTCTCAGGTATTTTCGTTTAGTTTCTGAAGCATATTTCATAAATTTTTCCATAGGAGCGATATTCACAAACTCTTCATTCTCAAAGAATAAATTTATAAAATAATCTATTGCTTTATCATATTCCTCGTCACTGCACATAATATCCCACAATAATTTTGAAAATTGGATTTTATACAACCGAGGTTTGTCCGTTTTCAAATATGCCTCAAGTGTAGCGAAGTTTCGTTCTTCTTGTACCTGTAACATATCCGAAAGCTGAGATACCCTACATATTTCTGAAGCTTCTAGATATTTTCCCTCTAATAACAACAGACAATATCGTACATAATCAGCCCCCTCTTTTATTTGAATGCTTTTAAGAAAATCCACAGCATCATCCTTCGAAAGATTATCCAAAACTGTTTCGATTGTAATTTTTTGTAGATTTGAATACTTAAGTGCATCAATTTGAATTTTACTATTCATTGGTTTTATATTCTTAAGAACTTCGAAACAAATATCTTTTGCCCACTTGGCTTGAAAACTCATATCACATATTTTCCAAATATCATCAAGTGAATCACGGTATTGATCTGTGAAGCAATAAATATTTTTTAAACTCGTTATGACTTTCTTCTTGGTTTCACATATAGCTATATTTGATTCGTCGTACCCGAGTAGTTGACTCAATTCTACATACATATTAAATAATTTAATATCCGACGATCCATTCTCTATTTTGTCTCTTGTTATCTCATAACACTGTTCTAAATCTCCCAGTATATATCTATTTTTTATACCCATTAGATCATCTTCTATTTGAAAATTTCTCATCCTTTCCTCTTCACTTGCAGTAATAAATCTATACGTCCTTACATTAGAATCATTAACACCCGATATATAGTCTAACACACTATTTAACCAAGCTGGTATTTTTTCAGATACTTTAGAGACATAAAACTTTAGAATGTCTAAAATCGCAATGTATCGGTCAATTAATGGAAATCTATATAGAAAAGCCAATAAATGCGCTATACTAACTTCCGACATTTCAAATAAGAAAGGAGCAATAAAGTATGTGTAGCAATCTGCGGTTTCCCCATGTTTAGGAAAGTTCTTTTTAAATGTTGATAAGTCTTTATTGACAATGAAGCGAAAGTCCCTCGACTTTATTTCATCAGATGACTTCATATCATAGTAGTATAAAACTATAGAAGTAAAAGGATCTTCATTTACGATGTCTCTTTTCATCTCTAGATTTAATTTTCTATATATAAGAAGTTTATTCTCGAGTAGCCAATATGACACTCCATATTTACTTTCCACATTTTCTAAACACATCTTCGCTTCTTCATATTTTTCCTCCAAGATAAATTCATCGATTTTGTCCTTTAATTGCACAAAGTGGTTTATAATATCTTCGTATTTATGAAATATCTTACATTGCCACCGTAATTCAGCTTTTATATCATTTGTAAAATCTGCTTCTCTATTTATACCCCGTTGATTAAACTTTTCGGGAAATAAGTTTACTGTTAAATAGGTTTCACGCACTTGTTTGTTATTGAACACATAGTCAAACTCAGAGTCAAAGTTCTCTGTCGCAATTTTTAACTTTTTTAGGCTATTCCAAAACTCACCTTGCATTTTTTTGCTTCTATTTTTATTCATCTGAATATTTTTAAGTATAATTTCCTTACCCAAAGATTTCATCGTCGGCCCTCCAATATATGCTTTTCCTGGCTACGTTATATTGCTTATCTATTTACTTTATCTCTTGAAGTTATCTGCTTATATTTTAGTGAGAGATTTCTTATATTCCATTTTTCTAGTAATTTATATATTTTTTTACTTTATCCTAAGTAACAGTTTTTCAAACATATTAAACCCCTTACATTATAGCATGTTTTCTACTCATTTTATAGTTCATCTTTGACTTATCCTAAAGAATAATCTCATACATATTCTTATGTAATATACATATTTAAATAATATTTATTAATCAGTAGTATCAAGAAGACAAATACATTTTTAATAACCTGATAGAAACTAGTTATAGTACATATATAAGTTATGGTATCATTGCTGAGTGACATAACAATGTTCCATAAATATTGATGAAATGATTCGTCGAAAGATTCACAAATTGTGTCAATTTTTAGGCCTAGCGTATTCAAAGCAAGAAAAAAAGGATAGAAACCCTATTAAATCAAGGTTTCTATCCTCTTTACTTTTATTCCCACTCGATGGTTGCAGGTGGTTTACTTGTAATGTCATAGACCACGCGGTTAACGTGGGCTACTTCGTTAACAATGCGGGCGCTGATGACTTGTAGCACTTCCCACGGTAGGCGGGCGAAGTCGCTGGTCATCCCGTCGATAGAGGTGACGGCACGAATCCCGATGGTGTAATCGTAGGTCCGGCCATCCCCCATAACCCCAACAGACTTGAAGCCTGGGAGTACGGTGAAGTATTGCCATACGTCACGGTCTAAGCCATGGTTGGCGATTTCTTCGCGCAAGATGGCGTCTGATTCACGGACGATTTCGAGTTTTTCTTCGGTGATTTCGCCGATAACCCGAATACCCAGACCTGGGCCTGGGAATGGTTGGCGCCATACCAAGCTGTCTGGCATCCCCAGCGCTGTCCCCAAGGCACGTACTTCGTCCTTGAAGAGGGTGTTGAGGGGCTCAATCAACTCGAACTGCATGTCTTCTGGCAGACCACCCACGTTGTGGTGAGATTTGATAGTCTCGGCTGTCTTGGTCCCAGACTCGATAATGTCGGTGTAGAGGGTCCCTTGGGCTAGGAAGTCTACCCCTTCCAGCTTAGCCGCTTCATCATCGAAGACATAGACGAATTCGTTGCCGATGATTTTACGTTTTTGTTCAGGGTCGCTCACGCCAGCTAACTTGGACAAGAAGCGATCCTTGGCGTTAACCCGGATGATGTTAAGACCGAATTTTCCAGCTAGGCTATCCATAACTTGGTCGCCCTCGCCTTTACGCAAGAGGCCGTGGTCGACGAAGATACAGGTTAATTGGTCGCCAATAGCTTTCTGTAAGAGCACCCCTACGACGCTGGAGTCTACCCCACCGGACAAGCCAAGCAAGACCTTGCGGTCACCGACTTGTTGACGAATTTTGGCTACTTCCATTTCGATGAAGTCTTCCATGGACCAGTCGCCTTTGGCCCCACAGATATTGAAAGCGAAGTTGCGGAGCAAGTCATTCCCGTGCTCAGAGTGACGCACTTCTGGGTGGAACTGCACGCCGTAGATTTGACGGGCTGGGTTCTCGAAGGCCGCCACCGGGCAGTGATCGTTAGACGCCGTCACGCTGAAACCTTCTGGCACTTGCACGATTAAGTCACCATGACTCATCCAAACCTTCTCATGGCTATCTAAGCCAGCAAAGAGGCCTGTTTCACGTTGGTGAACATCTAACATGGAGCGACCATATTCGCGCTTGTTAGCAGATTCGACCTTACCGCCCAAGAGATGGGTGGTCAACTGCATGCCATAGCAAATCCCTAAGATTGGAATCCCCAATTCGAAGATGGCGGGGTCAATGGTGAAGGCACCCTCAGCATAGACGCTATGTGGTCCCCCTGAGAAGATAATCCCCTTGACATTGCCTTCGGCTTGAATGTCGGCAGCACTGGTATCATTGGCTAATAATTCACTGAAGACCCCAAATTCCCGAATACGGCGGGTAATCAACTGGTTATACTGACTCCCAAAATCCAACACAATAATTTTCTCTAACGATGCCTGTGTTTTCATGCTTTGCTCCTTTACTTCATCTTGTTATTGCCTATTGTACCAAAACCCTGTCCCGGTGTCATTAAATGTCGATGAGAGTTAGATTGTCTAGCCCCAACCCTATATATAACAAAAAAGGAGGGTTGCCCCTCCTCGGTGATGCGGCCAAGAAGACTCGAACTTCCACGGGGATACCCCCACTGCCCCCTCAAGACAGCGCGTCTGCCATTCCGCCATGACCGCAAAATCACTACTCGATTATTATAGCATCCTGGACTAAGCATGGCAAGCAATTTTTTTCATAATTTTATTGCTGGCCTCCTTGCCCTAAATAGAAAAGAGGCTGAGACAAAAGTCTCAACCTCTCTTATCTAAACTAGGCTTGATCTTCAGGACGTTTGGTTGCAACGAGGCCTAATCCGGCTAGCAAGGATAGGGCAGCTGCGCTGAAGAGTAAGGTTTGATCACTTTCACCAGTAGCTGGCAATTGTCCCTTGCCCTCACTTGGCGTTACTTGAGCAGCCTGAGCCACCAATGGTCCGCCAGCTTGTTCTGCTGGGTTAGCCGGTTGACTTGGGGTGGATGGCTGGCTAGGAGTAGATGGTTGACTTGGAGTTTCCTGACGCTTACCGAAACTTACCGCATAGAGCGAGAAGTGGTTAACCGTCAAGGCCACACGTCCATCATCCATCATCTCAAATGGCACTTCATTGACGATTTCTTTGGTGTCGCTGGTCAAGTAGTAAGCCTTGGTTACAGCCTTGTCCACTGGGAAGATAACCTTAGCATCACCTTTGACAGGGACTTCCTTGCCGTCTTTGTTGAGGAAGCTGATTTCATAGGCTTGGTGCTCGTCTTCGCCTAGGGCTGCCAACTTCTCTTTGAGCGGCACAACAGATACTGCCACGATGCTTGGATCCAAGTGTTTGGTTGGAATCTTAACCGAAACGCGCGTATCGCCGTCATTATCCTCGAAGGTCGCTTCGGTCTTGTCCGCATTGAGGGTCACCTTAACCCCTTGGGTTTCATAGAGTGGCAACTTAGTGCCTGGTTGATCTGGTTGACTTGGTTGGTCTGGTTGATTTGGCTCAGGCGTCTTGATTGTCTTGAGGTAATCAGTCATACGGTCCAGGGCCAACTTGGTTAATAAGTTATCACGGCTGAGGCCTTGGTAATAGACATCTACCGCCTTGAGCGCCTGGCGAGCCTCCTGACTATCGATGGCTTTGACCCGCTCTAATTGCGCTTGATAAGCGGATTGATCTAGTGGCGTATCGGCAATCTCTGGTAAGACAAAGCGTAATTCGGCCGCTGATTGGAAGGCGCCACCATCCCCGTAGGACTCTGTCCCAGTAATGGTTGCCTTCTTGACCTTAATTGGCTTATCGAATGGAATCACTTTGGTCTTAGCGTCGTCGGCCCAGCCGTCAAATTCAAAGCGATGCTCCTTACCTTCCTCATCCACTAAGACTAGGTTCCCCTTCTTGAGGCGACCGTTCGAAGCGTCTTGGCGTGGCACATATTCGAAGCGTGTGATTTCCAATACTTTATTGAAGTTTACCGTAGCTGGTTCGCCGATGGCCCGACGATCCCACGGCGTATGCCATAAGCTACTATTGTCTCCATCGAAGGCATACCATAATTCTTCCCCTTCATGATAAGGGGCGTCGACAGATTCAATGTCATCCCAGTTAGCAGCAGAACGTCTAGCTTGTAGGGCTTCTTTGGCTGTTTGAACGGCTTCAATCAGCTTGTTGGCATCTTCCACGCTAATGTTATCGTCGGCTTCAGTCAAGGCCAGCAGGGCATTCTTATAAGCTTCTAGACTACCTGGTGTATAGTTGCCGTCTACCACTGGCACATTTTCTTTGTAAGCTTCGTCCACCAGTAATTTACCTGTAACGGTCACTTCTTCAATTTGGAGGTTATCCATCATGAAGTCCTTATAGCCGCGGAAATCTACGGCACTACCGGTTTCACCCTTGTTGTCGGAACCTCGGCTAGTTGAGTAAATCCCTACCCAGGTATTGCCAGAATCAGAGGCTTGGACGATGAAGCTAGCCTTACCTGGCTTGTTGGAACCCTCCCAGGTATTGCGTAAGCTATGCATCTTGAGCTTGCTGCGACGGGTGTACTCGCCATCCCCTTCGACAAAGGCATAGGCATCGTGAGAGCCTGCTTCATAATCGAAGGTGACACGATAGGTTTTTCCTGCTTCGAAGCGGAAGTTTTGTGGGATGGTTTGATAGACTAATTTATCACGTCCAGTCAAACCGTTAGTCTTGAGCGACCAGTTGCCTTCGATGACGTCGTTAATCTTCTTATCATTCCAACCCCGTTGGGTATATGGATCATGCCGTTCTGACAAGTGAGTCCGGTTATCCTCTACCCCTTCAACGTTACCGATAACGAATGGGAAAATCCCTTGTGGCACTTCTTCGAAGTCTTGTTTGAAGGTACCTGGCGTCGTATCGTGCTTACCACTATACATCGTGGACTGGTTCTCAAAGACCCGAATTTCATCGAAGTAAGTAGCTTCTTGATCGGCATCACGACCCAGAGTCAGGGTAACGTTGCTGACGTCTGAACCTGTTGTGAAGAAGACATACATGTTTTGGAAGTAGCTGGTATTGCCAACTGTTGCATTCTTAGGCAAGGTGTTGTGGGCGTGCGCTTGAACATAGTTCTTGGCAATGGATTTATGGGTGTAGTTGCTAATGGTTTGGTCACCAGATTTAATGGTGATATCTGCCTTGGCATTACTACGGTTATCCACCCCAACATAGACAGCATAGCGGGTGTTAGGCTTCAGGTCGGTGAGTTTCTGCGTTAGGGTCACCCGTTCCTTGTTACCTTCAATCCGCAACATTTCATTTGCCCCTTGAGACTTAACGATTTGCGCGTGTTGACTATCCCCTGTCTTAGTCCAATGATCTAAGGTGCCACTGTTGAAACCTTGGTCATAGAGGTGGAGGCCTTCGCTCCAGGTCATGGTGCGTTTGCCTTGGGCTACTTTATAAAGCACGTAAGGTTGATCCGCTAGGGCGTCGATAGTAATGCGACCTTGGCTATCGACAGCTAGCTCTACTTGTTCCTGTTTACCTTGGTCAGTCAACTTGTAGAGATAGACCTTATCACCGCGCCAAGCTTCTGGCAGGGTCCAGGTGGTTTGCCCAGCTGTCTTGGAGAAGAAGTACATCTTCTCTTTGTCGCCAGTCAAGGCTTTACCGTTAGCATCCCAGTTCCATGGGGTCAGGTAAGCACCGCCATTTTCAATCACACGACCGTTGAGGGTGACCGTACGTTGACGGTAGCCCGCATCATTTGGATTGTTCGATAGACGCTTGATGACGATTTGGTCGCCGGCTTCATTAGCCAAATGCACTTCCATTTCTGGAGTCCAGTTATAGGTTTGGCCATTATCGGTCATTTGGACAGGGTGGCCGTTGACCCACTTGGCTACCTTGTAGTGTTGGAAGAATTTGGTCATGACATCGTGTTCGAAGAGGTTGGTAATATAACCTTCATAGTCACTGCGGCCTTGCCAACCTTCGAAGTCTTTCATGTCGTAACCACCTAGGAGTGGATAGTTGGCTGCCCCGCCATAACGTGGATAATCCCCTACCCATGCATCTTTTTGGTGGTTGCGGATGAAACGAGCAATATTGGAGTTAATCCCCTTGTTGGTATAACCACCATAGGTTAGGTCAGCTGCCCAGTGTTGGAAGGTTGAATCATATTCACCCCCGTGGCCCCACTCAATGGTGAAACGCCAGCCTTGGCTATTGATTTCCTTAGCAATCACGTGGGTAGCCCAAGCACCGTTGTCCCCGGACTGGCCGTTGCCCCATACGTCTAAGTAAATAAAGTCTAGGCCTTCACCCAAGGTTTCTTTGAGGTCTTTCCAGCGTTTGAGACGGTTATGAGCTAAATCGTAAGCCGCGTCAATGTTAATCCCTTGGTCTAGCCAGTTCCAACCATAGCTATAAGTCCCGTCTTCGCGTTTGCGCAAGATTGCTTCGCTAAAGTATTTAGATTCTGGATAGGTTTCAGAAGCATTGACGTGAATCCCTAGTTTGGCCCCATATTGCTTGGATTTTTCAATCAGGGTCTTGAAGTCTTTGACGCCCCCAATACGACGGCCAATGTCGGCATAATTGAGGTGGCCAGAGTCGTGCCCTTCACTGCCGTAACCCTTAAGCAAGACAGATTGTCCTAGGCCATCCGTATGCAGATTGACCTTCTTAATCCCGTCTAGGGTCATGAGGAATGGGTTTTGGGCATGCGAACCGAAGTTCATAGCAATCCGGTAAGCTACCAGATCCGGCACACTTTCAGAACCTTTAGGGTTATTCATAATCTTGCGGAAGGCGATGGCCCCATCCTGCCAGTCTACTTGTTTATCCTTATTAAGGTCTTGGGCAAAGACCACCTTGCTACTTGGCAATTCGAGGGTATATTCAGGATAAACCAGTTTGCCATAGGCCCGTTGGTAGTAGTAAGGGGAGCTTTGAATCCCGATATAGTTAACGCCGGCTACGCGTTGCTTGAAGGCGGTCAGACGCGTGAAGTCTTCAGATCCACCACCGTAGCTAAATTGTGAGTTGCTCCAAACCCCGGCAGCGACTTTGTCAGAGGAAACAAAACCATACATGAAGCCATAGGCGAAGTCATCCATCTTACCTGGCACTAGGTCCACATGGCTATCACCTGCCCGGTGGGTATTATTGGACATCCAAGAGCCATCGAACTTGGCTCCAGTTTGATTAGAGCCGACAGAAACTAGGGTGTTACCTGGGAATTCAATCGTCGAAATCAATTTACGAGGGTTATCGATTTCTTTGCCCATGGTCACCAAGTTTTTGTTTTCTACCTTGGTCACATCAAAGTGCAATTCATTGCCCACTACCTTGAGTTGTACAGTAATAACCGCATCAATAAAGGCTTCAGGATTCTTAACCGTCAGCGTGTACTCGGCAGTCGCTTGATCCACCTTGCGGTAAGTCACTTGAGGCTTAACATCAGTCCCGTTAATGCTGAGCTTGTCTAGTTTTTGCACTTGCCCGGTCATAGTATGGCCGCCGAACTGATAGTGCTTGATGCGTGGGAAGAGGGTATCAATTTCAGCATCTAAGACATCTGAACGAATGTGGTCGTAGACAACATCTTGGTCGTTGGCTGCTAGGCCTGGATCCACTGCTCCATTATCTGGTTGACTTGGCTTGAGGTTAGACTGGTCGTCTGCCTGCACAGCCACACTAGTCCGTTCATTGCCCCAAGTTGCCGCCTTGAGGTAAATTTTATTTTGTCCTTCTAAGGCCGTCTTCACTTCTTCTGGCACTAGTAAGGTATCGAAGAGGCTCTTCCCATTATTAGTGGCATTGAGCTGGCCATCCTTCTTGTAAGTGATGGATAGATTGTTGACCTCTCCTGGTTTAGGGGCGGCTACCCGACCTTTTTGATACCAGGTGCTAGCCTTAGGCGATTTATATTCCCAGAACCAACCATCGCGGTCGTAGCCGACGAAGATATGGTTGGCAGGGTCCTTATACTTGAGGAAAACCCCGAAGCGGGATTGTTTTTCTGTTGATAGGTCTTTGAAGGTCAAGTTGACACTGGCATTGCCATCCTGGTCCACTTCCAGTCCCTTTTTCTCAAAGAGGGCAGGGTTCTGTCCGTTATCATTCTGAGCAGTAGAAGCCAGTTTATTGTAGCGTACGCCTCCTTCTTCCACGACTTCGACGGTCCCCTTACGGCTGCCGGTCGCAGTCCAGTCTGGTGCTACTGCTTTGTCTTCAGTCGCCGCAGGACTCGGATTAGGGTTGGCCTCCTCAGTGGCAGAAGGACTTGGAGTCTCTGTCGCTGGCGCCTCCGCTTCTGATGGAGTCTCTGTCGCTGCTGGCGTATCTGTTGCTGTAGGGGTAGCTTCCGCACTTGCAGCTGGCTCAGCCACATCAATGGCTCCCGCCGGAACAGGCTCTACCTCACTGGTGGCTGGGGTGT
>ERZ772770.67-NODE-67-length-23237-cov-9.69386_pt1 | contig 23237 bp, 16 predicted proteins | sample MGYA00511361_ERZ772770 | MGnify/ENA primary metagenome ERZ772770 (study PRJEB29015, sample SAMEA2738026) | human oral metagenome | biome: human oral; feature: human-associated habitat; material: saliva | place: China | collected 2251 ... | reverse complement strand
GCGAAGTCGTGTTCAACACTTCCATGACCGGCTATCAGGAAATCCTGACCGACCCTTCCTACTGCAAACAAATCGTTACCCTCACCTACCCACACATCGGCAACACCGGCACCAACGCCGAAGATGAAGAAAGCCGCAGCGTTTACGCCGCCGGTTTGATTATCCGCGATCTGCCGCTCTTGCACAGCAACTTCCGCGCATCCGAAAGCCTGCACGACTATTTGGTACGCAACCAAACCGTCGCCATCGCCGATATCGATACCCGCCGCCTGACCACCCTGTTGCGTGAAAAAGGTTCACAAGGCGGTGCAATCTTGACCGGTGCAGATGCCACGGTTGAAAAAGCACAAGAACTGATTGCTGCATTCGGCAGCATGGTCGGCAAAGACTTGGCAAAAGAAGTTTCCTGCACAGAAACTTACGAATGGACCGAAGGCGAATGGGAATTGGGCAAAGGTTTCGTTACCCCTGCCGAACAGCCTTACCACGTCGTCGCCTACGATTTCGGTGTTAAAACCAACATCCTGCGCATGCTCGCCTCACGCGGCTGCCGCCTGACCGTCGTTCCGGCACAAACCAGCGCGGAAGACGTGTTGGCACTCAATCCTGACGGCGTATTCCTGTCCAACGGCCCCGGCGACCCCGAGCCTTGCGACTACGCCATCAAAGCCGTACAAAAACTGATGGAAAGCGGCAAACCGATTTTCGGCATTTGCTTGGGACACCAGCTGATCAGCCTCGCTATCGGCGCAAAAACCCTGAAAATGCGCTTCAGCCATCACGGTGCCAACCACCCTGTACAAGATTTGGACAGTGGCAAAGTCGTCATTACCAGCCAAAACCACGGTTTCGCCGTCGATGCCGACACCCTGCCCGCCAACGCACGCATTACCCACAAATCCTTGTTTGACAATACCTTGCAAGGCATCGAACTGACAGACAAACCCGTATTCTGCTTCCAAGGCCACCCAGAAGCCAGCCCGGGTCCGCAAGATGTCGGCTATCTGTTCGATAAATTCATTGACAATATCAAAGCAGCAAAACAATAAAGCTGATTTTTCAGACGGCCACACTCAACTCAACAACAGGCCGTCTGAAAACCAAACTTCAAAAATATAAATTCAGACACACTCTCTCAACATCTACACAGTCTGAAACCCAACCCTCTAATCAGAAAGGAAGAACCATGACAGAAAAGCAAGTGCGCATTCTTTCCGTCGTAGCCACCCTGACCGCCGTCGGTATGTACGTTTCCTATATCCCACAAATCCAAAACAACCTTGCCGGCAACCCCGGCTCACCGTTGCAACCCCTCGTCGCCGCCATCAACTGCACATTATGGGTTGCCTACGGCTTTTTAAAAGAAAAACGCGACTACCCAGTTATGCTGGCAAACGCCCCGGGCATCATTTTGGGCTTGATCACCTTTATCACTAGTTTTTAAGGAAGTTTTCAGACAGCCTGTGCAAAATAAAAACGCAAAAGGTTGTCTGAAAAAGAGTCACCAAAATATCAACGGTAGGAATTTTTCAGGTAGCTTTTTATCGAAAGGCAGATGGAACAAACGCCGCGAGCGTTTTTTTCAGACGGCCTTTGAACCCGTCGGTAGGGTGTGTACAAGGCACGCACGCGGTGGGTTGGGGTTGCAGGGAAAATGGAGAGCGCGTGCGTGCGTACCGCACACACCCTACATGCGGGCTACGGCTTGCTACGCGCTGGCAGTCAAAACAAATCGTCAGATTTCAGACGACATTTGGTAGGTTGGGTTGGCAAACCCAATGTTTAACGGATAATTTGATAAGTTTTGTTGGGTCATGACCCAACCTACGCTTGCTTGCTCACGCGTACCGATAATTTTTGAAATATGACTCATTATATAAATATACAAAAATTTTCAACTTTTAGAATATATATACTTACACTATTATTTAGCTCCTATATTGCAATATGTAAACCAGAAACAAATAATGATTTTATAATTTTTTTTGACAAACAAAGTGCCTTAGGCAGACTAACAAATCAATGTGTTCGCACCCCGATAGGATGGGATTTTTCCTTTGTAAATTGCGAATTTACCTTATGGATAATATCCATTATATCATTATTCGTTTTTTCTATTCCAATTCTACCATTTAAGTGCATAAAAAGTTTTATTTTAAATAAAATCGGAAATGAAATTACAAATAAATCAGCAGAGCAAATTTATAAAGTATACCATTCTGAAATAAAGCAGACATTCACTTTTTCTTTTGCTATGTTTATTTCTCCTATCCTGCTGGGAAAGGGAGAAACTATGAATTCGAGCACATTATTGGTGACTTATTCAACAACTGCAATTTATACTTGTTTATTTGCATTTGCTTCTTTTTATAGATCCAATGATCAAGAAATTAAGTTAATAAATTTTATTAAGCCAGAACTGCGTAATAAGGTTATTATTTTCATATTTCTGATGACATTATTTTTTGTAAATTCATACCTTCTAATTTTAGGATGGAAAAAACAAGGAGATTTTCATTGGGTTTTATCATGGTGTTTAGTTTTCCCTACCTTATTGATTCAGCTATGTAAATCTGTAGTTGAATGTAAACTAAATAACACAGAAGGAACAAGCATGCAAAAATCTGCACCTAAATCTTATACTCAATCTAACAAACAATATAGCAAACATCCAAATAGTCGTAAGACTAAAAAGAAAAAGAAGTAATAAAACCACTTTTCTGATTGTAATCATTATTTAAAGAAAGACCCACCCATGCCCAAACGTACCGACCTAAAATCCATCCTTATCATCGGCGCCGGCCCTATCGTTATCGGTCAGGCCTGCGAATTTGACTATTCGGGCGCACAGGCCTGCAAGGCTTTGCGTGAAGAAGGCTATAAAGTCATTCTGGTGAATTCCAACCCCGCCACCATCATGACCGACCCTGAAATGGCGGATGTTACCTACATCGAGCCGATTATGTGGCAGACGGTGGAGAAAATTATCGCCAAGGAGCGGCCTGATGCGATTCTGCCCACGATGGGCGGCCAGACCGCGCTGAACTGTGCGCTGGATTTGGCGCGCAACGGCGTGCTGGCGAAATACAATGTCGAGTTAATCGGCGCAACGGAAGACGCGATCGACAAGGCGGAAGACCGCGGCCGCTTTAAGGAGGCGATGGAGAAAATCGGCCTCTCCTGCCCGAAATCCTTTGTCTGCCACACGATGAACGAAGCCTTGGCGGCGCAGGAACAAGTCGGCTTTCCGACGCTGATTCGTCCGTCTTTCACCATGGGCGGTTCGGGCGGCGGCATTGCCTACAATAAAGACGAGTTTTTGGCGATTTGCGAACGCGGTTTCGATGCGTCGCCCACGCATGAGCTGCTGATTGAGCAGTCCGTCCTCGGCTGGAAAGAGTACGAGATGGAAGTGGTGCGCGATAAGGCCGACAACTGCATCATCATTTGCTCGATTGAAAACTTCGACCCGATGGGCGTGCATACCGGCGACTCCATCACTGTTGCGCCTGCACAAACATTGACCGACAAAGAATACCAAATCATGCGTAATGCTTCGTTGGCAGTATTGCGCGAAATCGGCGTAGATACCGGCGGTTCAAACGTTCAGTTTGCTGTGAACCCTGAAAACGGCGAGATGATTGTGATCGAGATGAATCCGCGCGTGAGCCGTTCTTCTGCGTTGGCCTCTAAAGCAACCGGCTTCCCGATTGCTAAAGTGGCGGCGAAGCTGGCGGTCGGCTTTACGCTGGATGAGTTGCGCAACGACATCACCGGCGGCCGCACGCCTGCATCGTTCGAGCCTTCCATCGACTATGTGGTAACCAAAATCCCGCGTTTCGCATTTGAAAAATTCCCTGCCGCAGACGACCGCCTGACCACGCAGATGAAATCGGTGGGCGAAGTGATGGCGATGGGCCGCACCATTCAGGAAAGCTTCCAAAAAGCCCTGCGCGGTTTGGAAACAGGCTTGTGCGGCTTCAATCCGCGCAGCGAAGACAAAGCGGAAATCCGCCGCGAACTGGCGAACCCCGGACCTGAACGTATGCTGTTTGTGGCAGACGCGTTCCGCGCGGGCTTCACGCTGGAAGAAATCCACGAAATCTGCGCCATCGACCCTTGGTTCTTGGCGCAAATCGAAGACTTGGTGAAAGAAGAGCAGCAGGTCAGTGCAGGCTGCCTGCAAGATTTGGATTTCGCCGCCTTACGTCGTCTGAAACGCAAAGGCTTCTCCGACAAACGCATCGCGCAGCTTTTGGGCGTAAAAGAAAAAGAAGTGCGCGAACACCGCTACGCGCTGAACCTGCATCCGGTTTACAAACGCGTCGACACCTGCGCCGCCGAATTCGCCACCGAAACTGCCTACCTCTATTCCACTTACGAAGAAGAATGCGAAGCGCGTCCTTCCGACCGTAAAAAAGTGATGATTCTCGGCGGCGGCCCGAACCGCATCGGTCAGGGCATCGAGTTTGACTATTGCTGCGTTCACGCCGCGCTCGCCCTGCGCGAATCGGGCTTTGAAACGATTATGGTGAACTGCAACCCCGAAACCGTGTCCACCGACTTCGACACCAGCGACCGCCTGTATTTCGAGCCGTTGACGCTGGAAGACGTGTTGGAAATCGTCCGCACCGAAAACCCGTGGGGCGTGATTGTGCATTACGGCGGTCAAACCCCGCTCAAACTCGCCAACGCGCTGGTTGAAAACGGCGTGAACATCATCGGCACATCCGCCGACAGCATCGACGCCGCCGAAGACCGCGAACGCTTCCAAAAAGTGTTGAATGACTTAGGCCTGCGCCAACCGCCCAACCGCATCGCCCACAACGAAGAAGAAGCGCTCGTCAAAGCCGAAGAAATCGGCTATCCGCTGGTCGTGCGCCCGTCTTACGTCCTCGGCGGCCGCGCCATGCAGGTCGTCCACTCCGCCGAAGAGCTGCAAAAATACATGCGCGAAGCCGTGCAGGTATCCGAAGACAGCCCCGTATTGCTCGATTTCTTCCTCAACAACGCGATTGAAGTCGATGTGGACTGCGTTTCAGACGGCAAAGACGTCGTTATCGGCGGCATCATGCAACACGTCGAACAGGCAGGCATCCACTCCGGCGACTCCGGCTGCTCGCTGCCGCCCTACTCGCTCAGCGAAGAAATCCAAGACGAAATCCGCCGCCAAACCAAAGCCATGGCCTACGCGCTGGGCGTGGTCGGCCTGATGAACGTCCAGTTTGCCGTGCAGGACGGCGTGGTGTTCGTGCTGGAAGTAAACCCGCGCGCCAGCCGTACCGTTCCCTTCGTCTCCAAAGCCACCGGCGTGCCGCTCGCCAAAGTCGGCGCGCGCTGTATGGCAGGCATTTCCCTGCAAGAGCAAGGCGTGGAAAAAGAAGTCGTCCCCGATTTCTATGCCGTTAAAGAAGCCGTGTTCCCCTTCATCAAATTCCCCGGCGTGGACACCATTCTCGGCCCCGAAATGCGCTCCACCGGCGAAGTGATGGGCGTGGGCGCAAGCTTCGGCGAAGCCTACTACAAAGCCCAACTCGGTGCAGGCGAACGCCTGAACCCGACCGGCAAAATCTTCCTCGCCGTGCGCGACGAAGACAAACCGCTCATCGTCAAAACCGCGCAAAACTTCCAAGCACTCGGCTACGGCGTCTGCGCCACACGCGGCACCGCCGAATACCTGAAAGAGCACGGCATCATCGTGCAAGCGGTGAACAAAGTACAGGAAGGCCGCCCGCACATCGTGGACGCGATTAAAAACGGCGAAATCGCGCTGGTGGTCAACACCGTCAGCAGCTCGGCACAATCCATCACCGACAGCCACAGCATCCGCCGCACCTCCCTCACCCAACGCGTGCCGCAATACACCACCATCGCCGGCGGCGAAGCCATGAGCGAAGGCGCAAAAAGCCGCGAACACTTGGGTGTGTACAGCGTACAGGAATTGCATGGCCGATTAAAAGCAATGAAGTAAGGGAAATTTGGACTGTTTTAATTCAGCCCAAGAAGATGCAATTCAGATCCACAGATTGGATTTATGACTGAATCCATGATTACTGAAATTCATCTTGATAGTTACCCATACATTTATTACATATGAGGCCGTCTGAAAGGCTGGTTCCCAACTTTTCAGACGGCCAAACTTATCCTCTCACAACAACAAGGAAACGTCTAATGTCCGCCACACAACAACGCGCCCAACTGCACCGCCAAATCTGGAAAATTGCCGACGAAGTACGCGGCGCGGTGGATGGCTGGGACTTTAAACAATACGTTCTCGGCACGCTTTTCTACCGCTTTATCAGCGAAAACTTCACCGACTATATGCAGGCAGGCGACAGCAGTATTGATTATGCCGCTATGTCCGACAGCATCATCACGCCCGAAATCAAAGACGATGCCGTCAAAGTCAAAGGCTATTTCATCTACCCCAGCCAGCTTTTTTGCAATATTGCCGCCAAAGCCCATCAAAATGAAGAGCTTAACACCAAGCTGAAAGAAATTTTTACCGCGATTGAAAGCTCCGCCTCCGGCTATCCGTCCGAACAAGACATTAAAGGCCTGTTTGACGACTTCGACACCACCAGCAGCCGGCTCGGCAGCACAGTTGCCGACAAGAACAAACGCCTTGCCGCCGTCCTCAAAGGCGTGGCGGAACTCGATTTTGGCAGTTTTGAAGAACACCATATCGACCTTTTCGGCGATGCCTACGAATACCTGATTTCCAACTACGCTGCCAATGCAGGCAAATCCGGCGGCGAATTTTTCACCCCGCAAAACGTATCCAAACTGATTGCGCGGCTGGCAGTGCACGGGCAGGAGAAAGTCAACAAAATCTACGACCCAGCTTGCGGCTCGGGCAGCCTACTCTTGCAGGCAAAAAAACAGTTTGACGAGCACATTATTGAAGAAGGCTTCTTCGGTCAGGAAATCAACCACACCACCTACAACCTCGCCCGCATGAACATGTTCCTGCATAACGTCAATTACAACCAATTCCACATCGAATTGGGCGACACACTGACCAACCCCAAGCTCAAAGGCGGCAAACCCTTTGATGCCATCGTCTCCAATCCGCCTTATTCCATCAACTGGATAGGCAGCGACGACCCCACCTTAATCAACGACGACCGCTTTGCCCCCGCAGGCGTACTCGCCCCGAAATCCAAAGCCGATTTTGCCTTCATTCTACACGCACTAAACTACCTTTCCAGTAGAGGCCGCGCCGCCATCGTCTCATTCCCCGGCATTTTCTATCGCGGCGGTGCAGAGCAGAAAATCCGACAATATCTGGTGGAGGGCAACTACGTGGAAACCGTGATTGCCCTTGCGCCCAATCTCTTTTACGGCACCAGCATCGCCGTCAATATACTGGTTTTATCCAAACACAAAGACAATACCGACATCCAATTTATCGATGCAAGCGGCTTCTTTAAAAAAGAAACCAACAACAACGTCTTAACCGAAGAACACATTGCCGAAATCGTCAAACTCTTCGCCGATAAAGCCGATGTGCCGCATATCGCCCAAAATGCTGCCCAGCAAACCGTCAAAAACAAACACTACGACCTCGCCGTCAGCCACTATGTTGAACCCGAAGACACCCGCGAGGCCGTCGACATCAAACAGCTCAACGCCGAAATCAGCGAAACCGTTACCAAAATTGAACGGCTGCGGCGTGAAATTGACGAAATGATTGCAGAGATTGAGGCCTAGGCAGTTGTTGTATATTTTGCAACAACTGAATGGGAAAGAGGCCGTCTGAAAATACGGGTGGCAACCTGTAAGCAATCCTTACAAGTTCAAATCAAGAAATTTTCGGGAAAAAATACATGACAACAGAAAACAACGCTTTTGAAAACGCCAAACACATCGACGAAACAGGCAATGAATATTGGTCGGTGCACACCTTGCAGACAAAGTAGGGTTGGCTTCAGCCCACCGAAACAACGGCAAAACGGCAGGCGGAGTGGTGGGCTGAAGCCCACCCTACGGCGAGCGGCAACCGCCCCACATCCCGCCGCAGCGGGAAAGAAACGGAAAACAACCATGGATATGCAAAGCAAAGCGAAAAAATTGATTGAGATGATTCAGACGGCACCGGTGGAGTGGAAGCCGTTGGGTGGAGAAAATGGGATAGCTATCATAAAAACAGGACAAGCTGTAAGTAAGCAGAAAATCTCAAATAATATTGGTAGTTATCCAGTCATTAACAGTGGCAAAGAGCCGCTTGGCTATATTGATGAATGGAACACTGAAAATGACCCTATCGGCATCACAACAAGAGGAGCGGGAGTCGGCTCAATAACGTGGCAAGAAGGAAGATATTTTCGTGGCAACTTAAATTATGCAGTTACTATTAAGGATAGAACAGAATTGGATGTCCGTTTTCTCTATCATATATTACTTGAATTTGAGCAAGAGATTCATGCCTTATGTACATTTACAGGTATTCCTGCTCTAAATGCCAGTAACTTGAAAAAATTATTAATCCCTATCCCACCCCTAGAAACCCAACAAAAAATTGTAAAAATACTTGACAAATTCACTGAGCTGGAAGCTACGCTGGAAGCAGAATTAGCCCTGCGCAAACGCCAATACCAGTATTACCGCGACTTCCTTTTAGATTTTGACAATCAAATCTAGGGGGGGATAGTTGATGGCTATAAAGGCCGTCTGAAAGATGTAGTCTGGAAGACGTTGGGGGAGGTTTGTGAAAATCTTGATTCAATGCGTAAACCCATTACTAGTAATTTTAGAAAGGCTGGAAATGTACCTTACTATGGTGCTTCTGGAATAGTAGATTATGTTGAGGATTTTATTTTAGATGGAGATTATCTATTAGTTTCGGAGGATGGAGCAAACCTTTTAGCAAGAAAAACGCCAATTGCTTTTAGTGTCAACGGTAAAATTTGGGTAAATAACCACGCACATATTTTAAAATTCAGAACTTATGCTGAAAGGCGTTTTATTGAGTTTTATCTTAATAATATCGATATAAGTATGTATATATCAGGGGCGGCGCAGCCAAAGTTGAACAAACAGAATTTAAACAAGATTAGAATCCCTATCCCTCCGCTCCCCGAACAAAAAAAATCGTCGCCATCCTCGACAAATTCGACACCCTGACCCACTCCATCAGCGAAGGCCTGCCACACGAAATCGCCCTACGCCGCAAACAATACGAATATTACCGCGAACAACTGCTTGCCTTCCCTAAGGCAGCCTGAAATTGGGATTATGTCGTCTGAAGATATTAATAAGGAAATATAATGGGAAAAAGTTTAACTGAGATTGCTGAACAATTAAAAGAAAGCAATAAAAAAGTTCAGCTTATCTATGCCTTTAACGGAACAGGGAAAACGCGCTTATCCGGAGAGTTTAAGAATTTAATTGCTCCAACCAGTTCAGAAGGGGCAGACGGAGAGCCAACAAGAAGAAAATTTCTCTACTATAATGCATTTACTGAGGATTTATTCTTTTGGGACAATGATTTGTTAGCGAACGAAGCTCCAAGATTAAAAATTCAAAAGAATAGTTTTACCGACTGGTTGCTTAGGGATAATGGACTGGATGGAGCTGTTATTAAAAACTTTCAATATTATACAGATGATAAGTTGACTCCTGATTTTAATGATGATTTTTCAGAAATTGCATTTTATTTTGCTCGTGGTAATGATGAGCAGATTGAAAATATCAAAATTTCCAAAGGTGAAGAAAGTAATTTTATTTGGAGCATTTTCTATGTATTAATCAGACAAGTCATCGCTGAATTGAATATTCCAGAAGATAGCGAAGAAGGACGTTCCACAGATCAGTTTGACGATTTGGAATATATTTTTATTGATGACCCTGTCAGCTCTTTGGATGAAAATCATCTGATTCAGCAAGCGGTTGATTTGGCTGATTTGATAAAAAGTAGCGAATCAGAGTTAAAGTTTATTATTACCACACATAATGTTTTATTTTACAACGTTCTATACAATGAACTAAAGTTGAAAAATAAAAATGGAAGTTATCTTTTGTTAAAAAATGAAGATGGTAGTTTTGATATTCTTGAAAAACGTGGGGATTCCAATAAAAGTTTTTCATATCACCTTCACTTAAAAGGAATTATTGAAAAAGCTATACAAAATCAACAAGTAGAGAGGTTTCATTTTATTTTACTAAGAAACCTGTATGAGAAAACAGCTAATTTTTTAGGTTATGAAGAATGGTCTAATCTTCTGCCTGAAGATGGTAGACAAAACTATTTTCAACGTATTATTAACTTCACAAGTCATTCTACATTATCAAATGAGGAATTTATTGAACCAACACGGCAAGAACAAGAAACTATCAAATTACTTCTGAAACACTTGCTGGATAACTATAATTTTTTTCAAAGTAATGAACAAAGAGATAATCCATGAGCCTCGAAACCAAACCCATCGCCGAAACGCCGAATTTCATCGTGCTTGACCAATATGAAAAAATCGAACAGTCGGGCAGCTACCAATCGGAAAACCAGTTGGAAGCGGAGTTAGTCGCCGATTTGCAGAATCAGGGTTACGAATACCGCAAGGACTTGAACAGCCAAAGCAGGCTGCTGGAAAACCTGCGCGCTCAGTTGCAGCGGCTGAACGATGTGGCGTTTTCAGACGACGAATGGGCGCGGTTTTTGACGGAATATCTGGACAGGCCGTCTGAAAACATTACCGACAAAACCCGCAAAATCCACGATGACCATATTTACGATTTCGCTTTCGATGACGGCCGTCTGAAAAATATTTATCTGCTGGACAAGAAAACCCTTGCCCGCAACCATGTGCAGGTTATCAACCAGTTTGAGCAGACGGGCACGCATGCAAACCGCTATGACGTTACCGTGTTGGTAAACGGCCTACCGCTGGTGCAGATTGAATTGAAAAAGCGCGGCGTGGCGGTGCGGGAAGCATTCAATCAGGTGCACCGTTACAGCAAAGAGAGCTTCAACAGCGAAAATTCGCTGTTCAAATTCCTGCAAATTTTCGTGATTTCCAACGGCACGGACACGCGCTATTTCGCCAACACCACCAAGCGCGACAAAAACAGCTTCGATTTCACGATGAACTGGGCACGGTCGGACAATCATCCGATTAAGGATTTGAAAGACTTTACCGCCACGTTCCTGCAGAAAAGCGTATTGCTGAGCGTTTTGCTGCATTACAGCGTGTTTGATGCGAATGATACGCTGCTGATTATGCGGCCGTATCAGATTGCTGCCGCCGAACGCATTTTGTGGAAAATCAACAGCTCTGCGCAGGCGAAGAATTGGAGCAAACCGGAAAGCGGCGGCTATGTCTGGCACACCACGGGCAGCGGCAAAACGCTGACCAGCTTTAAGGCGGCGCGTCTGGCGACGGAATCGGAGTTTATCGACAAGGTTTTCTTCGTTGTAGACAGGAAGGATTTGGACTATCAAACGATGAAGGAATACCAACGTTTTTCACCCGACAGCGTGAACGGTTCGGAAAGCACGGCGGGCTTAAAACGCAATTTGGAAAAAGACGACAACAAAATCATCGTTACCACCATCCAAAAACTGAACAATCTGATGAAGAGTGAAGATAATCTGCCGGTTTATCACCAGCAGGTTGTATTTATTTTCGATGAATGCCACCGCTCGCAATTCGGCGAAGCACAAAAAAACCTGAAAAAGAAATTTAAAAAATTCTGCCAGTTCGGCTTTACCGGTACGCCGATTTTTCCTGAAAACGCTTTGGGCGCAGAAACCACGGCGGGCGTGTTCGGGCGGGAGCTGCATTCTTATGTGATTACCGATGCCATCCGCGATGAAAAAGTATTGAAATTCAAAGTGGATTACAACGATGTGCGCCCGCAGTTCAAAGCCGTGGAAGCGGAACAGGACGAGAAGAAACTGAGTGCCGCCGAAAACCGCCAAGCCCTGCTGCACCCCGAACGCATCCGCGAAATCACACAATATATCCTGAACCAGTTCAGGCAGAAAACGCACCGGCTGAACGCAGGCGGCAAAGGCTTTAACGCCATGTTTGCCGTCAGCAGCGTAGATGCGGCGAAGTGCTATTACGAAGCGTTCAAAACACAACAGGCAGGCAGCCTGCACCCGTTGAAAGTGGCCACTATTTTTTCCTTTGCAGCCAACGAAGAGCAGAACGCCGTCGGTGAAATTGTCGATGAGACCTTCGAACCGGAAGCGATGGACCGCAGCGCGAAAGAATTTTTGCAGGCTGCCATCAACGATTACAACGCCTGTTTCAAAACCAATTTCGGCACGGACAGCAAAGCCTTTCAGAACTACTACCGCGATTTGGCAAAACGGGTGAAAAACCAGGAAGTGGATTTGCTGATTGTGGTCGGCATGTTTTTGACGGGTTTTGATGCGCCGACGCTGAACACGCTGTTTGTCGATAAAAACCTGCGCTATCACGGCCTGATGCAGGCATTTTCGCGTACCAACCGCATTTACGATGCTACCAAAACCTTCGGCAATATTGTCTGCTTCCGCGACTTGGAGCAGGCAACCATTGATGCAATCACGCTCTTCGGCGACAAAAACACCAAAAACGTCGTACTGGAAAAAAGCTACGAAGAATACATGAACGGCTATACCGATGATCAGACTGGCGAAGCACGGCGCGGTTATTTGGATGTGGCAAAAGAATTGCGCGAGCGTTTCCCCGAACCCGACAAAATCGAAACGGAAAAAGACAAAAAAGATTTTGCCAAGCTCTTCGGCGAATACCTGCGTGCGGAAAACGTATTGCAGAACTACGATGAATTTGCCGCCCTGCGCGAGTTGCAGAATGTGGATGCGGCGGACGAAGATGCTATGAAGGCGTTTCAGGAAAAATACTACCTGAGCGATGAAGACGTGCAGGAAATGCGGAAAGTACCGATGCCGTCTGAAAGGGCAGTGCAGGACTACCGCTCCGCCTACAACGACATCCGCGACTGGCTGCGCCGCCAAAAAGCAGGCGAACAGAAAGAACAGTCAAAAATCGATTGGGACGATGTGGTTTTTGAGGTGGATTTGCTCAAATCGCAGGAAATCAATCTGGATTACATCTTGCAACTGGTTTTCGAACACCACAGAAAAATCAAAGGCAAAGCGGAGCTGGTGGAAGAAATCCGCCGCATCATCCGCGCAAGTATCGGCCACCGAGCCAAAGAGAGCCTGATTGTGGATTTCATCAACGATACGGATTTGGACAAAGTCCCCGACGTTCCCACCATACTGGAAACCTTTTACACATACGCGCAAGAAGTGATGAGGCGCGAAGCAGCAGAGCTGATTGCCGCCGAAGGTCTGAACGAAACCGCCGCCAAACGCTATTTGACCGGCTCGCTCAAACGTGGCTATGCCAGCGAAAACGGCACGGAACTGACTGAAGCCCTACCTAAAATGAGCCCGCTCAACCCGCAGTATCTGACGAAGAAACAAAGCGTTTTTCAGAAAATTGCGGCGTTTGTGGAGAAGTTTAAGGGGGTGGGAGGAAATATTTAAAAGGCCATCTGAAAACTTTGCTTTAAGGTTTTCAGACGGCTTTCTTTAAGGAACAGTCATGAAACAAGCCATTCAAGAAAAACTCACCCTCATCGCCCATACCGAGCCGCTGCATTTTCTGCTAGCGGCGGAGAGCGGAAGCCGCGCATGGGGCTTTGCTTCTCCTGACAGCGATTATGATGTACGCGCCATTTATATCCGTCCACAGGAACATTATCTGCAAATTGATGAAGCAAAAGATACGTTTGAATTTATTGAAAACCAATGGTTTGACGTAGGCGGCTGGGACATCCGCAAGGCTTTGCGCCTGTTGAGAAAAAGCAATGCCGTATTGCTGGAATGGCTGCGTTCTCCGATTGTTTATACACAAGATGAGGCATTCATAGGCCGTCTGAACGAACTTGCACCCCAATACGTCCAAGCCGCCGCGTTGTTGCACCATTATCGCGGTATCGCCGGCAATGCTTTGAAAGCCATGGATTTGGCGCAGCCGATTAAATTGAAGAAATGGTTTTACGTCTTACGCCCTTTATTGGCAGCACGCTGGGCAGTGAAACAAGGCGGTATTCCGCCAATGACTTTAATTGAGTTGATGAATGAATGGCAGACAGATTGTGCTACCCAAATTACTGATCTGGTTGCATTAAAAGCAGAGCAGGACGAAAGTTATCTGCACACATTATCGCCAGAGCTGCAAAAGCTGACTGTTGACCTATATAACGAAGTTTCTGCCTTGTCTGCCCCTGCTACCGAACCTGCCGATAGCGGGCCTTTGAACGAATTGTTCCGTTCCACCTTGGCAACCATTTATCCGTAAAAGGCCGTCTGGATATGCTGACCCTCGAAGACTTGCACACGCGAAATCTGATTCTGCTTGAAGCCGTATCCGGCAGCCGCGCCTACGGTTTGGCAACGTCCGAGTCCGATACCGACATCAAAGGCGTATTTTACCTGCCCAAATCCATGTTTTACGGCATGGAATACATCCCGCAAATCAGCAATGAAACCAACGATATTGTGTATTACGAACTGGGACGGTTTATCGAATTGCTGCTGCAAAGCAATCCGAACACGCTGGAGCTGCTGGCCTCCCCCTCTGACTGTGTGCGATACCGTTCGCCATTGATGGATGCGTTCAAAACCGAATGGTTTATCTCCAAAACCTGCCAGCAAAGTTTTGCAGGCTATGCCTACGGACAAATCAAAAAAGCACGGGGATTGAATAAAAAAATCAGCAATCCGATGCCGTCTGAAAAGAAAAGCATCCTTGATTTCTGCCACATCATAGAAGGCAGGCAAACCGTACCGTTACAGTACTGGCTTGCACAACGCGGAATGGAGCAAAGGCGTGCAGGCTTAATCAAAATAGCCCACGCCCGAGAACTTTATGCCCTGTTTTACGATGCCGACGGCACACTTGGCTACCACGGTATTGCACCCAAACTCGAAGCCACAACGCTGTCACTCAGCACCATTCCAGAAGGCGAAACACCGCTTGCCCATCTATCCTTCAACCAAGACGGATACAGCAGCTACTGCCGCGAATATGCCTCTTATCAACAATGGCTGACAGAACGCAACGAAACACGCTATCAAGGCACGCAGGCGCACGGCCAAGGTTACGATGCAAAAAATATGATGCACACCTTCCGCCTGCTTGAAACTGCGCGCGATATTGCCCTTCATAGCGAAATCCATCCACGCCGTCCCAATCGTGACGAATTGCTGGCCATCAAGCGCGGTTCTTTTCCTTACGATGAACTGTTGGCACGTACAGAAACATTGATTAACGAAGTAGAAAATTTGTTCGCCCAGTCCGATCTACCGGAAGCTGTAAACAGCAGTTTGGCAATCAATTCCCTTGTTGAAATCCGAACCAAGATTTACGGATAAGAGAATCAAAAACAGAGGCCGTCTGAAATTATGTGTTTCCTCTTTTCAGACGGCCTTTTCATATTTCAAATTCCAACCGTCTATCCATCAAAACAACCTTTTCTGCCATCTCCAAACAAGGGATAGCAACATGAAATATAATTTCGTTATTGATTGGATTCATACGACAAAATTGTTGTTTTTTCATCATAATCCAAAAATATCGAGTTTAACGCCTATTCTCCTTGCTTTATAATGGCCGTCTGAAATAAAAATACAATTAAAGCAAAAGCATGTCTTTGCAACTTAAGCAGATTTGCATAATTAAATATATGCTTTAATCATAATAATGATAAAATAATACGGCTTTCCTCTAAATTAAAGGGAAAACTGCACAAGAAACGGAAAATAAAATGAGTGTCGGATTATTGCGTGTTTTGGTTCAAAGCCAGACCATCTCAAATCAACAAGCGGAACATTACAACAGCCTTTTACAATCGGGCAAAGAAATCTTGCCCAACCTGTTTTCAGACGGCGTCATCTCCCCTAAAGCTTTGGGAGAGTTAGTCGCGCGCGTATTCAGCTATCCCCTTTTGGATTTGCACTACTACCCGCGCAATAATGTAGTCAGCGACATTCTGACGGAAGAGCAAATGGTGCAAAACCGTTGCATTCCGATTTTCAAACGCGGACGCAAGGTTTATTTTGCCGTATCCGATCCGACCCAAATCCAAAACTTTCAAAAAATTGCTTTTGCTTCAGGTTTAAGTGTCGACTTGGTAGTGGTTCCAGACGACCAGCTCAGCTCATTGCTGGAATGGCTGGGTCAACGCTCGACCACCATTCTGAAAGAAATCAACGACGAACATGAAGCAACGCAGCAATCTCAATCGCTTTATATCGATAACGAAGAAGCTGAAGACGGCCCTATCCCCCGTTTCATCCACAAAACCTTATCCGATGCCCTGAACGCGGGCGCATCGGACATCCACTTTGAATTCTACGAGCAAATGGCGCGCGTCCGTTTCCGCGTGGACGGACAATTGCGCGAAGTCGTACAGCCGCCTGTCGCCGTGCGCGGCCAGTTGGCATCGCGTATCAAAGTGATGGCGCGTTTGGATATTTCCGAAAAACGTATTCCGCAAGACGGCAGAATTCAAATTGCCTTCCATAAACACGGCCGTCCGATTGACTTCCGTGTCAGCACTTTGCCTACATTGTTCGGCGAAAAAGTGGTGATGCGTATCCTAAATTCCGATGGTACATCGCTCAACATCGACCAGCTCGGTTTAGAGCCTTTCCAAAAAGAAATGCTGCTTGAGGCCATCAACCGCCCTTACGGCATGGTATTGGTTACCGGTCCGACAGGTTCGGGCAAAACCGTTTCGCTCTATACCTGCCTGAGTATTTTGAACACAGAAGATGTGAATATTTCAACGGCAGAAGATCCGGCCGAGATTAACCTGCCGGGTGTCAACCAAGTCAACGTCAATGAAAAACAAGGTCTGACATTTGCCGCTGCACTCCGATCCTTCTTACGTCAAGATCCTGATATTATTATGGTCGGTGAGATTCGTGACTTAGAAACCGCTGACATCGCCATTAAAGCTGCTCAGACCGGCCACATGGTTTTCTCTACCCTGCATACCAATAATGCACCGGCCACGCTGTCCCGCCTTTTGAACATGGGCGTAGCGCCTTTCAATATCGCCAGCTCGGTCAGCCTGATTATGGCGCAAAGGCTGTTACGCAGACTGTGTCCAAACTGCAAACGCGAAGTTGAACGCCCGCCGGTTCCGGCATTGAAAAAAGCCGGCTTTACCGATGCGGACTTGGCTCAAGATTGGAAACTCTACCGCCCGGTTGGCTGCGACAGCTGCCGCGGCAAAGGCTTTAAAGGCCGCGTCGGTATTTATGAAGTCATGCCGGTCAGCGATGAAATGCAAAAAGTCATTATGAACAACGGTACGGAAGTTGATATCATGAACATGGCCTATCAGGAAGGCATGGTAGACTTGCGTCGTGCCGGCCTCATGAAAGTCATGCAAGGCCTGACCTCGTTGGAAGAAGTGACTGCTCATACCAATGACTAAACTGCCATATTTTCGAAAATTAAAATAAAGCGGCACGGGGAAGCAGTCCGCTTTATTTCTTACTAACAAGGGATAACTCATGGCTCAAGCAGAGCAAAAAAGAAGTCTGTTCGGCTCAAGAAGCAAAGGCAAGCGTTTTACATTTGAAGGAAAAAATACCGAGACCGAACGTCTTGTCCGTGGTGAAGTAGTTGCCAAAGACGAAGAAGAAGCACGCAAAAAACTCCAACGCAGAGGTATTCGCCCTTTGCGCATCAGCAAAGTCAAAACCGCACGCAAACGCCGTATTACCCAAGAAGACATTACAGTATTCACCCGCCAACTGGCAACGATGATGAAGGCAGGCTTACCGCTGATGCAGGCTTTTGAAATCGTTGCGCGCGGCCACTCCAATCCGAGCATGACCGAAATGCTGATGCAGGTTCGCTCCGATGTCGAACAAGGCAGCGCATTGGGTAAATCGTTCTCCAAATATCCAAAATATTTCGACCGTTTCTATTGCAATCTGGTCAGCGCTGGTGAGTCCGGCGGCGTATTGGAAAGCTTATTGGACAAACTGGCTGTCTATAAAGAAAAAACCCAAGCCATTAAGAAAAAAGTCAAAACCGCACTGACCTACCCGATTGCCATTATCGTGGTGGCGATTGCGCTTATCTTCATCATGATGATGTTTGTACTGCCTGCCTTTAAAGAAGTTTATGCCAATATGGGTGCAGAGCTGCCAAGGCTTACCCAACTTGTCATGAGCTTGTCTGATTTATTCGTCGATTATGGCTGGATTATGATCATCCTTTTGATTGTTTCCGCCTTCGGCCTGTACAAACTCCATGAAAAATCGCCTACCTTCCAAAAACGAATCGATGCTTTGATTTTGAGACTGCCTGTTTTTGGGACCATTGTCCGAAAAGCGACCATTGCCCGTTGGGCGCGTACGACTTCCACCCTCTTCGCAGCCGGCGTTCCTTTGGTGGAAGTATTAGATTCAGTTGCAGGCGCATCCGGTAATATTCTCTATGAAGAGGCCACTCAAGACATCCGCGCCAAGGTAACCCAAGGCCTGTCGCTGACATCCAGTATGCAAAGTACTGATATGTTCCCCAATATGGTAATCCAAATGGCGGCCATCGGCGAAGAATCAGGCTCTTTGGACGATATGCTGAACAAAGCCGCTGAATTCTACGAAGATGAAGTAGACAACTCCGTCTCCCGATTGTCTCACTTGATGGAGCCTATCATCATGGTGGTATTGGGTTCGCTCATCGGTATCTTGCTGATTGCCATGTATCTGCCGCTGTTTAACTTGGGTAATGTCGTAGGTTGATATGCTTGATAGTATTTACTCTGCCATCGACGCCCTCTCCGTTCTTGCGCCATTCGCCATTCCTTTAGCCGTTATTTTGGGATTGCTGATTGGTAGCTTTCTAAACGTTGTCATTTATCGTACGCCGATAATGATGGAACGCGAATGGACACAATTTTCTAAAGAGCATTTGGGCATCGAGCTGACAGATGAAGAAAAACAGCCATTTAATCTGCGCAAACCGGATTCACGCTGCCCAAAATGCAAAAGCCCAGTCAAACTTTGGCAAAACATCCCCATCCTCAGCTATGTTTTACTGGGCGGGAAATGCCACTCCTGCAAAACCGCGATCGGCATACGCTATCCGCTGATTGAGCTGCTGACAGGTGTCTTATTCGGTATTGTCGCGTGGCAATACGGCTGGTCATGGGTGACTATTGGCGGATTAATTTTGACTGCCATATTGATTGCGCTGACCTTTATCGATGCCGATACACAATATTTGCCCGACAGCCTGACTCAGCCCCTAATTTGGATCGGTCTGCTGTTTAATCTGAATGACACATTCGTGCCCCTGCATTCAGCCGTTTTAGGCGCAATCGCAGGCTATATGAGCCTTTACACTTTATGCGCTGTCTATAAACTTCTGACCGGTAAAATCGGCATGGGCAATGGCGACTTCAAACTTTTGGCCGCGCTCGGGGCATGGCTGGGCGTAGGTATCTTGCCTGTTCTGATCTTCATGGCTGCTTTAGTCGGACTGGTGGGCGCACTCATTGCCCGCGTCGGTAAAGGTCAATATTTTGCTTTTGGTCCCAGCCTTGCTGTAGCAGGATGGATTATTTTGGTTGCTAATGCACCTATTACCCAACTGGTACAATGGTGGCTCGTACAATCAGGATTCCGACAATGACATTATGGATAGGCTTGACCGGCGGTATCGGTAGCGGCAAATCATCTATCGCCCAAATGTTTGCCGAACTTGGCGTACCCATTATCGATGCCGATGCCATCAGCCGCTCACTGACCGCTGAAAACGGCGAAGCCCTTCCTGCCATCCGCCAACTTTTCGGCGATGAGGTTTTTGATCATGAAGGCCGTCTGAATCGTATGGCTTTACGGGAAGAGGTTTTCAGACGGCCTCAATCCAAAAAACAACTGGAAAACCTGCTTCTGCCATTAATCTTAGACAAAATCCAACAGCAGAAACAACAGCTTACCTCCTCCGCCTATGGCATTGTCGATGTACCGCTTTTAATTGAGAATCCGGCATTTAAAGCGGAGACTGACCGCATTTTGGTTGTAGATGTTCCAGAGTCTGTCCAAGTCGAACGCGTACATCAACGCAATGGTTTTTCAGAAGAACAAACGCGTCAAATCATGGCCACCCAAGCTTCTCGATGTGACAGACTACTGCATGCCGACGATGTATTGGACAATACCCATAGCATGGAAGAAGCAAAAATCAAGGTTGCCCGTTTGCATCAATACTATCAATCTATTGCACAAACTCTGAAAGAAACTGCATGACCGCTCCTGTTGTAAAATGCCCAACCTGCCACAAAGAAGTCGTTTGGAACACCGACAGTCCCTACCGCCCTTTCTGCAGCAAACGGTGTAAACTCATTGATTTAGGCGAGTGGGCACAAGAAAAATACACCGTTTCTTCGGAAGACGACCCCTTTTCAGACCTGTTGGACGGCAAATAAACTGCACTGCCTCCTTCAGCCTATCCAAAACAGGCTCAAAACAGTAAAATACCCTCTTTATTCTAATCTATTCCATCCACCATGCTCACCTTCCAACAAATTATTTTCAAATTACAAAACTACTGGGCAGACAAAGGCTGCACCGTTATCCAACCTTTTGATATGGAAGTCGGTGCCGGTACTTCGCATCCAGCCACCTGCCTGCGCGCGTTAGGCCCAGAGCCTTGGTTTGCCGCTTACGTTCAACCCAGCCGCCGCCCCAAAGACGGCCGCTATGGCGACAACCCCAACCGCCTGCAACACTACTATCAATTCCAAGTTGCGCTCAAACCTGCGCCAGCCAATATTCAAGACCTCTACCTCGACTCCCTGCGCGAATTGGGTATCGACCCTAAAGTACACGACATCCGCTTTGTCGAAGATGACTGGGAAAACCCTACTCTCGGCGCTTGGGGCTTGGGTTGGGAAGTTTGGCTCAACGGCATGGAAGTAACCCAATTCACCTACTTCCAACAAGTCGGCGGTATCGACTGCTCCCCTGTGCTCGGTGAAATCACCTACGGTATCGAGCGTCTCGCCATGTATCTGCAAGGTGTGGAAAACGTGTACGACCTCGTTTGGGCAAAAACCCTTGATGGCAACATCGTGACTTACGGCGACGTTTATCATCAAAACGAAGTCGAACAGTCCACCTACAACTTCGAATACAGCGATGCCGATTGGCTCTTGCGCCAATTCAATGACTATGAAGAACAAGCCAAACGCCTGCTTGCAGTTGAAGACACCAGTCTTGCCCTGCCTGCTTACGAGCTTGTACTCAAAGCCGGTCATACGTTCAACCTCTTGGATGCACGCGGCGCCATTTCTGTTACCGAACGCGCAACCTACATCGGCCGTATTCGCGCACTGAGCCGTATCGTTGCACAAAAATTTGTTGAAAGCCGCGAAAAACTGGGTTTCCCGTTACTTAAAAACCAATAAGCCCGCACATGCTTATCACGCCGCCCTTTGATATATTCAAGTGGCGGCGTTTCTATTTTCAGACAGCCTTGACGTCGATGCCATCGCAAACACTTCCAGCCTGCTTTCAGGTAAAATAAGCCCTTTATTACATAAACCGTCTGAAAACATGAGTTCATCCTCTTCTGCAAAAACGCCCTTTTTCTTACTTTCCCTCGTTGCCATCATTCTTGACCAACTGAGCAAATGGGAAATCTTGAAACACTTTACCGAAGGCGAACGCCTCAATATCATTCCAGACTTTTTTGACCTGACCCTTGCCTATAATCCAGGCGCGGCATTCAGCTTTTTGGCCGACCAAGGTGGCTGGCAAAAATTCTTCTTTTTAGGTCTGGCCGTCGTTATCAGCCTGTATTTGGCCCGTGCCATCTGGCGTGATGAGTTTGGCCGCTGGGGCAAACTGGGGGCTGCCATGATTATCGGCGGCGCGATTGGCAATGTGGTTGACCGCCTGATTCACGGCCACGTTGTCGATTTTCTGCTTTTCTATTGGCAAAACTGGTTCTACCCTGCATTTAACATTGCCGACAGCTTTATCTGCGTTGGCGCAGTTTGCTTGGTATTAGATGGTTTGCTGCACAAAAAAACATCTTCAAACGACACAAAGGCCGTCTGAAAACGGAACACACATGACTCAAAAAACCATTATCCTTGCCAATCCCCGCGGCTTCTGTGCCGGTGTTGACCGTGCCATCAGCATTGTTGAACGTGCACTCGAAGAATTCGGTGCGCCCATTTACGTCCGCCATGAAGTCGTTCACAACAAATTCGTCGTGGACAATCTGCGGGCAAAAGGTGCCGTATTTATCGATAACTTGGCGGATGTCCCAAAGGGTGCAACGCTAATTTACTCTGCTCACGGCGTATCCAAAGCCGTACAGGAAGAAGCGGCGCAACGCGGTTTCCGCGTTTTTGATGCCACTTGCCCTTTGGTAACCAAAGTCCACAAAGAAGTAGCCCGCCTCGATGCCCAAGATTACGAAATTATCATGATCGGCCACAAAGGCCACGTCGAAGTAGAAGGCACAATGGGACAGTTGCCCCAGGGTAAAATGTTTTTGGTTGAGACAGTGGAAGATGTGGCCGGGCTGAACGTCAAAAACCCTGACAAGCTGGCCTACGTGAGCCAAACCACTTTATCAGTGGACGAAACCAAAGACATCATTGCAGCTTTGAATCAACGCTTCCCCAATATCCGCAATCCGCACAAAGAAGACATCTGCTATGCCACAACCAACCGCCAAACTGCCGTTAAAGAATTGGCGGAAGAATGCGATCTTGTGATTGTTGTCGGCTCGCCCAACTCTTCCAACAGCAACCGCTTGCGTGAAGTAGCCGCATTGCGCGGAGTTGATGCCTATATGGTCGATAATGCTTCCTATCTGAAAAAAGAATGGTTTGAAAACAAAACCAAGGTCGGTGTTACTGCCGGTGCATCCGCTCCCGAAGTCTTGGTTCGAGAAGTCTTACAAACCATTCAAGACTGGGGACATGAGACCATACGTGAAGGAGAAGGCGCAGAAGAAAGCATTGTATTTGTCTTGCCTAAAGAATTGCGCCGCGAGGGCGAAAACAAGCAAATTCTCAATAAAGGGTAGGCTTGTTATTTGCTTTATTTGAAAACTCAAGGCCGTCTGAAAATTTTCAGACGGCCTTGAGTTTATTTTGCCAATAAAAAAGACCTGAGACCTTTGCAAAATTCCTTTTTCCCCGACAGCCGAAACCTAAACACAGGTTTT
>ERZ772770.65-NODE-65-length-23908-cov-7.61359_pt1 | contig 23908 bp, 24 predicted proteins | sample MGYA00511361_ERZ772770 | MGnify/ENA primary metagenome ERZ772770 (study PRJEB29015, sample SAMEA2738026) | human oral metagenome | biome: human oral; feature: human-associated habitat; material: saliva | place: China | collected 2251 ... | reverse complement strand
CAGCGGCGAGAAATTGGTGGATAAATTCGACCAAGTTGTTGTCGGCGGCCAATATACTTTCAGCAAACGCACCGGCGTAGTTGCCCAATTGGCGTATTTGAAAGTCGGCAATAAAACCCGTCTGACTGCAGCCAATAACGGCGGCATTGAACAAAAAGCCGCTTCTGTGGGCCTGTATCACAAATTCTAAGCCGTCTTGAAAGACAAGGCCGTCTGAAAAATTTCAGACGGCCTTTTTGTTGATTAAAGCGGTTTATTTGTCGTGGTTGGTCAGCGTTGTGCCGTGACGGCCGCCGCGTTCTTTCAAACGTTGTACCAAGCTTTCGACCGTTGTCGGCATACCATCGATACAGAATGCCTGATACAGGGCGGTGTGCAGGGCGTCGTTGCGGCTGAACGCATTGCCGATCAGCTTCCAATCGCCTTTGCGCGGCTCAATCCAGCGGCGGTTTACTGTATCGCCGTAAGCGAATACTTTGTAAGACGAACGCTTGTCGTTGCTGTAAGTAAAGGATGTGCGGGCGCAATAGAGGCCTTCGACGGAGAGGTTGTCGTAGCCTTTGTCGGAGCGCACGTTCAAGACGTAGCGGATGCTGTTATCAGGCGCAGGCATGATTTGCAGGCTGCTGAGCAGGATTTTGGGCTGCTTGCCGTAGGTTTCGTTGACATAGAGGTCGAACCAATCCCCCGATTGGGTATCGGGCAGGGGCGGCAACTCGGCTTTGTGTTCTTTAAATTCGCGTGCGGCAACTTCTTCAGGGCTTTCCTGATAACGCGTGTTGGTCAGCGTATCTTTTTGGCTGAAACCCAAAGCAAATGCTTGAGTCGCGGCAAGGCTGAGAGCGAGAAGGGCAAAACGGCGCATAGACAGCTCCAAAGTGAAAAACGGCTTTATTTTATGGGCTTGCAGGGTGGGGTGCAAGTAAGTGCGGTATAATTGACGTTAATTCTGATTAATATGACGAGTTTTCATCATGAATACACAAACTCTGGATGTCATCGGTTTGAAATGCCCGCTGCCGATTTTGCGTGCCAAAAAAGCTTTGGCGCAAATGCAGGAGGGCGAAGTGCTGACCGTATTGGCCACCGATGGCGGCGCGCCCGGCGATTTTGAAGCGTTTTGCCGTCAGACCGGACATGTTTTGTTGGAATCGAGCGAGGCCGACGGCGTGTTTAAGCTGGTGTTGAAGCACAAATAAAGGCCGTCTGAAATGTCTAAAGCCGTCGCGTTGTCTGCCGCTGTATTGTCTGTCTGCCTGAGTGCATGCGGCAATGAAGGCGTTTCGCCGCAGAACGCTGCCGATTATGCCCAAAATGTAACCGACTTGTTCCGCCAAAGCTGCGTGGCCGCAGACGGCGATGCCGCCCTTGTCGGCGAGTTTGCCAATGCCAACAAACTGGTTTTATTGTCGAGAAAAGATATTGCCGATTTGCCTGCCGGAATGATGGATTTGGAGGCATTAAGCGTATGGAAGAAAACGGAAAACGGCGCGGATTATTATTTGAGCCTGACTGAAGACAGTTGCAGCGTGCGCACGGCTAAAGCCGATGACCATCTGATTTTCAAACAATTTTTGGCTTTGGCAGAAAATCCGCCGCAAGGTTTGAACGCTGAATTGCGTGCCGATAATTTGGCGGAAACCCCGTTGCCTATGCGTCAGATTTCCTACGCATGGCGCGCGTCCGGCAGTCCGAAAGAAACCTTGCTGACTGTTAAAACAACGTCGTCCGAGCATTTTCCGGTACAGGCTGTTTTTTATTTGACCCATCATTCTTACGACAATAAGGCCGCCGTTTTGCCTTAAGCCGGTTGACGATTGAAAAACATCAAATTGCTAGAAACCGTTACCGCCAAATAAAGGCCGTCTGAAACATTATCAAACCAAACCACTCGAAAGTAAGCTATGCAAACCCTGACCATCATCCGCCCCGACGATATGCACTTACACCTGCGCGATGGCGACGCGCTCAAAGCCGTTGTCCCGTACACCGCCCGACAAATGGGCCGCGCGGTTATCATGCCCAACCTGAAGCCGCCCGTCGTCAGCGTTGCCGATGCCCAAGCATACAAAGAGCGCATTATGGCCGCCCTGCCAGAAGGCAGCGCCTTCCAGCCGTTGATGACGCTTTATTTGACCGACAATGCCACTCTCGAACTCGTGCGTGAAGCCAAGGCTGCCGGTATCGTGGCTTTCAAACTTTATCCAGCAGGCGCGACCACCAATTCCGATTCCGGCGTGACCGACTTGTTCAAACTGATTCCCGTGTTGGAGGAAATGGCGAAACAGGGCATTTTGTTCTTGGTTCACGGCGAAGTGACCGATCCTGAAATTGATATTTTTGACCGCGAGGCCGCCTTTATCGAGCGCGTGATGAAGCCGGTTTTGGCGCAAGTGCCCAACCTCAAAGTTGTGTTTGAACACATCACCACTGCTGAGGCAGCCCGACTGGTATTGGAAGCCGGCGATAATGTTGCCGCGTCTGTGACGCCGCAACACTTGCTGCTCAACCGTAACGACCTTTTGGTTGGCGGCGTGCGCCCTCATCATTTCTGCCTGCCCGTACTCAAGCGCGAAACCCACCGTCAGGCTTTGGTTGCCGCCGTTACCGGCGATAAGGCGCACAAATTCTTCCTTGGTACGGACTCTGCGCCACATGCCAAAACTGCCAAAGAAAATGCTTGCGGTTGTGCCGGTATGTTCAGCGCGATGACTGCCATTGAGCTTTATGCCGAAGTGTTTGAGAAAGCAGGCGCGCTGGATAAACTGGAAGCCTTTGCTTCTAAAAACGGCCCACGTTTCTACGATCTGCCTGAAAATTCCGATACCATTACATTGGTCAAACAAACGCAAACCGTGCCTGCCAGCGTACCTTACGGCGATGGCGAGCTTGTACCGATGAGGGCCGGTGGCGAGATTGAATGGACGGTGCAATATTAAATTTGCCGTCAATGAGACATAAAAAGAAACAACCTGCTTGAAAAGGCAGGTTGTTTTTTATTGTCGTTCAGACGGCCTGTTATGGGAAGGGAGGCATACAAGGCCGTCTGAAAACCAAATTATATTGCGTGTTTATTCGGTCAACATGGGTTTCAGTGCTTCCCAAGCCTGTGGCAGTTGGGTAAAGCCGTCCGAAGCCATCAAATGGCCGCCTTCGGGAATATGGGTAACAGGGCTTTTGAGTTTGGCCGCCATGTCCAAAGTCAGTTCGGGCGGAACATGGGTATCGTTGTCGGAAACCAGGCAGTGTTTGGGCATGTCGATTTTGCGCAGGATGTCGAAATCGGGGGACGCTGCTTTAATGTAGGCATCAAGCGCAGGCAGCGGTGGCAGCGTATCGGCAAAACCGGCAGCAAGCAGCAGGCCGCCGATTTTTTGCGGCTGTTGGCGGCTGAGGAAGTGAAGGAGGGTAATGCAGCCGAGACTGTGGCCGACTAGGAAGGTATGGGCATCGGGCTTGCCGATGTGCTGGTCAAGGGTAAACTGCCACGCGGTCGTGCTTGGTTTGTCGGGATTGGGCATGGCGAGGGAGATTGCTTGTGCGCCGGTGCTTTTGACTTGGGCGCAAAGCCAGTCAAACCAGTTGCCGTGCGGATTGCCTTCAAAGCCATGTACGATATAAACGCGTCGATTCATGTTTCTCCTCCTTCAGACGGCCTGAGACTTTTGTCTAAATCTCTGCCTGTAAGCGTTTATTATACCATGTTTGTTTATGTTTTATTGTTTGCCGCTTGGTAAGGATGATTGATTAAGTTTTTGTTGTTAAATGATATTTGCAAGAATAATAAAGCAAACAACACGGCAGGGGCGGATGGCGTTGCCGTGTTGTTCGGGTTTGAAATATATATATATGGGCCGTCTGAAAAACAGGTTTAGAAATAGCCTTGTTTTTTACGCTCTTCCATTGCCGCTTCCGATACACGGTCGTCCATGCGCGTGGCGCTGCGTTCGGAAATGGTTGCGGCGGCGGTTTCGGCAATGATGTCTTCGGGCGTGGCGGCAGTGCTGGCAACCGGGCAGGTGCAGGAAATATCGCCGACGGTACGGAAACGGACATCGCGGATTTGGGCAACTTCGCCTTCGCGTTTGGGTGTTAACGGGGTAACGGGAACGAGCAGGCCGTTTCGTTCGACAACTTCGCGTTTGTGGGTGTAATAAATCGGCGGCAGGGCGAGTTTTTCACGTGCGATGTATTGCCAGATGTCCAATTCCGTCCAGTTGGAAATCGGGAAAACGCGCATGTTTTCGCCTTGGAACAGGCGCGTATTGTAGAGCGACCATAATTCAGGACGTTGGTTTTTAGGATCCCATTGACCGAACTCGTCGCGGAAAGAGAAGATGCGTTCTTTGGCGCGCGCTTTTTCTTCATCGCGGCGTGCGCCGCCCATCAGCGCATCAAAGCCTTGTTCTTCGATGGTTTCAACCAGTGTAACGGCTTGAGCGGCGTTGCGTGAATCGGTTTCGCGGCGCAAGACGACGCTGCCTTTGCGGATGGATTCTTCGACGCTGCCGACCACAAGTTGTACGCCGGTACGGGCGACCGTATCGTCGCGGAACTGGATGACTTCGGGGTAGTTGTGGCCGGTATCGACGTGCAGGAGTTTGAACGGCAGTTTCAGCGGACGGCCTTCGATTTGGAAGGCTTTGACGGCAAGTGCCAGCAATACGACGGAGTCTTTACCGCCGGAAAACAGCAAGGCCGGATTTTGGGCATTGGCAATCACTTCGCGGATGATGTAGATAGACTCGGCTTCGAGCCAGTCGAGGTGGTGGTTTTGGATAGACATTTTTTTCTCTCTTTGCAACCTTGGCGACAGTCGATACTTTAGTGAGGTCGTCTGAAAAAGGGAAAGAATGGTTTGTTTGTTGCAAAGATGTTTTTGTTATATTGCAAGGCCATGTTTTTCAGACGGCCTTTGCGCTTTAACTTATTTTTAACCCGATTTCTCTGACGAAGCGCTTGTCTTGGCGTACACTTTGGTTTTTTATAAATGAGAATGGTTTATGTATCACGGCGAGAGATTTAATGCGTACAGCCATTTGGCCGGTTTCTTGTTGGCAGTGGCGGCTTTGGTGCTGATGCTGGTGAAAGCGGTGGAATCGGCGGACGGCTATCGGATTGCCGGTGCACTGACTTACGGAGTCTGCCTGCTGCTCCTGTATTTGGGTTCAACCTTATACCACAGCATTCCGCAGCCGAAAGCCAAGGCAATTTTGCAGAAGGTCGATCATTGCATGATTTATCTTTTGATTGCAGGTAGTTATACGCCGTTTACGCTGATTACCCTGCAGGGCGGTTGGGGCTGGTCGCTTTTCGGTGTGTCGTGGGGACTGGCTTTGCTGGGCATTGTTCAGGAGCTGACGATCGGGCGCAAAAGCGAGAAGCGGTTGCTGTCGATGGTGATTTATGTGTTGATGGGCTGGCTGATTGTGGTGGCGGTATGGCCGCTGATACAGTCGCTTTCGGCCGGTGGATTATTTTGGCTGGTGTTGGGCGGCGTATTGTATAGTGTAGGGATTTATTGGTTTATCAACGATACGAAAATCCGCCACGGCCACGGTATCTGGCACTTGTTTGTCTTGGCAGGCAGTTTGACGCAATTTATCAGCATTTATTTTTATGTGTTGTAGTTTCAGACGGCCTGAAATAAAAAACCTCTCAGTTTGACTGAGAGGTTTTTGTTTGTCGTTAACCTGGGTTTTTGTCGTGGAATTCGTGGAATTCATAGTTGTAGGTCAGCTCTTTGCCGGCTTTGGTTTGCGCCAGATAGTCGTCGTAAACCGCACGGATTTCCTTACGCAGCAGGAAGAGGGCGATTAAGTTCGGCAAGACCATAAAGCCGTTGAACATATCGGACATGCTCCAAACCAAATCCACTTTGCCCAATGTACCCAATACGATGGCCACCAAAACCAGTGCGCGGTAGATGCCCAAGTGTTTGCCGCGGAACAGGAAGCGGATATTGGATTCACCGAAGTAGTACCAGCCGATGATGGTGGTGAAGGCGAAGAAGGTCAGGCAGACGGCGAGCAATTGCGAACCAAAACCCGGGAAGGCTTTGTTAAACGCCAGTTGGGTAACCGCAGCGCCGGTTTCGCCGGACAGGTTGGCGTCGGTCAGCAGGATAATCAGCGCGGTTGCCGTGCAGACCATCAGCGTATCGATAAAGATACCGATAAATGCAGCCATACCTTGTTGCACAGGGTGTTTGACGTTGGCGGTCGCATGAGCATGCGGGGTCGAACCCATACCGGCTTCATTGGAAAACAGACCGCGTGCCACACCGAAGCGGACTGCCTCGCGCATACCGATACCGGCCGCACCGCCCAATACCGCTTCAGGATTGAAAGCGGCGACAAAAATATTGTGGAACATCGGAATGATGTGGTCGGAGAATTTGAACAAAATAATCACGGCACACAAGATGTAAATTACCGCCATAAACGGCACGACAAATTGCGCGATACCGGCAATGCGGTTGATGCCGCCGATGATGATCAGGCCGGCGAATACCGCCAAAGCAATGCCGACAGCCATCGGAGGAATATCGAAAGCCAAATTCATGGCAGAGGCGATAGAGTTGGATTGGGTTGCGTTACCGATGAAACCCAGAGCGATAATCAAGGCGATGGAAAAAAAGCCGGACAGGAAACGCGCCGCGCCACGGCCGATTTTCGGGGTCAGGCCGTGCGTGATGTAAAACGCAGGGCCGCCGATGTATTTGCCGTGGCTGACCACGCGGTATTTTTGCGCCAAAACGGCTTCTGCAAAAATGGTAGACATGCCCAAAATGGCAGACAACCACATCCAAAAAATGGCACCCGGGCCGCCGGCGGTAATCGCAGTAGCGACACCGGCAACGTTACCGGTACCGATTTGCGCGGAAATCGCCACGGCAAGTGCTTGAAATTGAGACAGGGATTTGCCTTCGTGGTCTTTGTCTTTTTTGCTGAACAAGCCGCCGAAAACGGATTTGAAACCCGTCCCCAATTTGGTCACTTGCGGCGCGCCCAAGTACAGGGTAAAAAACAGGCCGATACCGATTAAGGCATAAATCAGCAGGTAGTCCCAAAGAACCTGATTGACTGCACCCACCAGAGCAGACAATATTTCTTCCATAATAAAACCTTTAATAAAAACAATAAAAATAAAATGATACGGGCAACTACTCCCACTCATTTTTCATGGTTGGCAACATCGGCGAGCAGGCCGTTTTGCCATTCAATACCGGTTAAGTTGTTAACAATTTTGACCGATTTTGTCATCATACCGTAAACCTTCGTGAATTAAAACGAAAAACTGACAAAGGTTTGCCGCCAATGTGCTTCTTTATTTAAAAAAGGTTTCTTTGTTTTCAGACGGCCTGTTTTTGCAAATATTCGGGCCGTCTGAATATTTTGGCTAAAGGCAACTTATGATAAAATGCACGCCTTACAAATGAAGCAAATTCCGCCTCAACGCGTGAAAAAACGAAAGGAATCAATATGGCAGGCCATAGTAAGTGGGCAAATATCCAACACAAAAAAGCCCGACAAGATGCCAAACGCGGCAAAATCTTTACCCGTCTGATTAAAGAAATTACCGTTGCTGCCCGCATGGGCGGCGGCGACCCCGGCGCGAACCCGCGCCTGCGCCTGGCTTTGGAAAAAGCCGCTGAAAACAATATGCCTAAAGACAACGTGCAACGTGCCATCGATAAAGGTACGGGCAATCTGGAAGGCGTGGAATACATCGAGTTGCGTTACGAAGGCTACGGCATCGGCGGCGCGGCTTTGATGGTGGACTGTCTGACCGACAACAAAACCCGTACCGTTGCCGATGTGCGTCATGCGTTCACTAAAAACGGCGGTAACTTGGGTACCGACGGCTGCGTAGCGTTCAACTTCGTTCATCAAGGCTATTTGGTGTTTGAACCGGGCGTTGACGAAGATGCGCTGATGGAAGCGGCTTTGGAAGCCGGTGCGGAAGACGTGATCACCAACGACGACGGTTCCATCGAAGTGATTACCGCGCCAAACGACTGGGCTGCTGTAAAATCGGCTTTGGAAGCGGCAGGTTATAAATCTGTTGACGGCGACGTTACCATGCGCGCCCAAAACGAAACCGAGTTAAACGGCGAAGATGCGGTTAAGATGCAAAAACTGATTGACGCATTGGAAGATTTGGACGACGTACAAGACGTTTACACTTCTGCCGTGTTAAATCTGGACTAAACAGTTCAAAGAGTTTAAAGAACAAAAGGCCGTCTGAAATTTCAGACGGCCTTTTTATATCGAAACCAATCAGATTTTTCTGGTTTTCAACCAAGCCCAAAGCAGCAGCAATACCACGAAGCTAAAATACAAAATACTCCACACCGGCAGGGCAACGCCGAATAGATAGTCCGGCTCGGCGCAGTTGCCAAAACCGCGGACGATGGGTTCAAACCAATCGAACAAGGGCCAGTCGCGCAGGCGGAAGGTCCAAGGTGCGCCGCAAGAAGGGGCGGTGCCGGGCGGCAGGCTTTGCAGCCAAATTTGATAGGCGGCGACACCTGCGCCGTAAACGGCCGGAGCGGCAATCAACAATGCCGAGAGCGAACGGGCAAATTTGGAAGATTGAGAACTGAATGCCGTAACAATGGCCAACAGCCCGACTGCCAATACGCACAAGCGTTGCAGAATACACAATACGCACGGGTTCATGCCCAAAACGTATTGGGAAATAAAGGAGCCACAGGCGGCAAATATGGAGAGGACGACTAGAAATAAAACAGTCTTGCGGAAAAAGTTCATAACATAAAACCTTTCAGACGGCCTGGACGCAAAACAGCCGATAAATAATGTTTACTTTAACACAAAACGCATATGCTTTTTTTGGTTTGACGGTTTTTTGCGTATGTTTGTTGATGTTGCGTAACCATAAATATGGAAACAAAAATGTGTTCCATATCGAAAAGGCCGTCTGAAATGTTCAGACGGCCTTTAGGGGAGAGACGTTTTATTTTTTCCCGTGAGATTTTTTGACATCTGCTTCAGTAATCGTACCGCCGCCATTATTAAAGGCGTTCATGATGTAAGTGGCAACGGCGGCAACATCGGCATCATTGATGGCGGTAGCAGGCATGAAGCCGTTGTAGGATTTGCCGTTTACTGTAATCGGGCCGTTGATGCCTTTGGTCATGCTTTGCAACAGGGTTTGCGGTTTTTTATTGATATAGTCGGACTGGAATAAAGGCGGGAACATGGCACCCCGACCTTCGCCTTTTTTACCGTGGCAGGCAGCGCAGTTGGTTTCGTAAATTTTTTGTCCTTTGCTCATCAGCGCGGCATCAGCGGCAAAAGCAGTTGGGATGCTGAGTGCGGTCAGAAGGAGCAGGATAGGGCGGAGTGCAGTCATGATGTGTTCCTTTTTGGGTGGTGTTTTTGATGGCTACACGCTTGGTTTGCGTTTTAATAGCTTGATGATAACGCTAAAGGCCGTCTGAAAGTGGATTTTTCAGACGGCCTTTGGTTTAGGTCAAATCCAGCCTTGCAGATTGGCTCGACTTAATTGTGCAAGTGCGGCAATCCAGTCGGCGGAATCGTTGAGGCAGGGGATGTAACGGTATTCTTTGCCGCCTGCGGCGTGGAATTGTTCGCGTCCCATAATGGCGATTTCTTCCATGGTTTCGAGGCAGTCGGCTAGGAAGCCGGGGCAGAATACGTCGAGTTTGGTCGTGCCTTGTTTCGGCAGCTGATCAAACAGGGCTTGCGTGCTGGGTTTGACCCATTGGGATTTGCCAAACTGGCTTTGGAAAGAAACGATGTATTCTTGTTCGGACAAGCCCAATGCCTGCGCCAACAGCTTGGCGGTATGGTGGCACTCGTCAGGATAAGGGTCGCCGTCGTCGTGATGCTTTTGCGGAATGCCGTGGAAACTCAACATCAGTTTTTCGCTGCGTCCGTTTTGAGCCCAATAGGCTTCAATATGCTGCTTCATGGCTTGAATATAGGCGGCATCGTCGTAATAACGGGAGACGGTGCGGACACTCATTTGGTTGCGTTGCAGTAATAACTCTTGAAATACTTTATCCAAAGCCGCTCCGGTAGAAGAACCGGCATATTGCGGATAGAGCGGAATGACCAGCAATTTGCCCACGCCTTGAGCTTTGAGTTCTGCCAAAACGTCGGCAACGCTTGGGTTGCCGTAAGTCATGGCATGACGGACGATGACATCGGGCAAATGTTTGGCTAGGGCTTCTGCTTGGCGGTGTGTGTAAACCTCAAGCGGCGAACCTTCTTTAAACCAAACTTTTTCATAGGCATGTGCGCTTTTTTTCGGGCGAAAAGTCAATACCAAGCCGCGCAATATCGGTTGCCATAAGAGCTTGGGCAGTTCGACAACGCGTTGATCAGATAGAAATTCTTTTAAGTAAGGCTTGACTGCGGCAGCAGTGGGCGCGTCAGGCGTGCCGAGGTTGAGCAGCAGGACGGCGGTACGGTTTTGTGCGGTGTAGGCTAAGGGAGGTTCGGTATGGAAACGGGACATGATTGTGCTTTATTAATTAAGAATATTGAGGCCGTCTGAAAAGCAGTTTGAATTAAAACCTGATTTCAGACGGCCTTTTAAAGGATTAATCCACACCGCGGGCGCGGTTTTCATGGAATTGCGCCTGCCAATCGGCAAATTTGCCTTGTTCGATGGCTTCGCGCATTTCTGCCATGATAACTTGGTAGAAGTGCAGGTTGTGGATGGTGTTGAGCTGTGCGCCCAAGATTTCGCCGACACGGTGCAGATGGTGCAGGTAGGAGCGGCTGAAATTCTGACAGGCGTAGCAGGTGCAGCTTTCGTCAATCGGACGCTTGTCGAGTTTGTGTTTGGCGTTTTTGATTTTCAAATCGCCAAAACGGGTAAACAGCCAGCCGTTACGCGCATTGCGGGTAGGCATGACGCAGTCGAACATATCCACGCCGTGTGCCACGCCGTATACCAAATCTTCAGGAGTGCCAACGCCCATCAAATAATGTGGCTTGTGTTCCGGCAGAATAGGGCCGACGGCGCGCAACATACGGTACATTTCGGGCTTAGGTTCGCCAACGGACAAGCCGCCGATGGCCAAGCCGGGGAAGTTGAGCTCTTCCAAACCTTTCAGCGATTCTTCGCGCAAATCTTCATACATCGCGCCTTGTACAATGCCAAACAGCGCATTCGGGTTTTTCAGGTCTTCAAAAGCCTTTTTGCTGCGTTCCGCCCAGCGCAGGCTCATTTGCAGCGATTTTTGCGCTTGGCTGTGCGTTGCTTCACCAGGGGTGCACTCGTCCAGCTGCATCACGATGTCGGAATTCAATACGGTTTGGATTTTCATCGACACTTCGGGCGAGAGGAACAGTTTGTCGCCGTTGATCGGGCTTTGGAATGTACAGCCTTCTTCGGTCAGCTTGCGCATGTCGGACAACGAAAATACTTGGAAACCGCCCGAGTCGGTCAAAATCGGTTTGTCCCAACCGATAAATTCATGCAGGCCGCCGAATTGTTCGATGACTTCCAAACCGGGGCGTAGCCACAGATGGTAAGTGTTGCCTAAGATGATTTGCGCTTTAATGTCATGCAGGTTTTGCGGGTTCATTGCTTTGACCGAACCGTAAGTGCCGACCGGCATAAATACCGGCGTTTCGATTTTGCCGTGGTTCAGTTCCAAAGTGCCGCGTCGGGCATGACCGTCTTTTTTGTGTAAGGTAAATTTGAGCATAGTAATAATAGATTGGACGTTCGCGTGTGTGCGAAATGAAAGGGCAGATTATAAAGGATTTTTCGCTGGTTGACGGCTGGATTTTATCTTTGTCAAAACAATGCTTCAGACAGCCTGAATCACGGAGGAAATAAAAAATGAGGTATAAATCAAACAAAAATATTCAGGCCGTCTGAAAAGTATTTACAGATGCTTGCAAAAGGGAACACGCTTCGTTACAATAAGGGACTTAGATGAAGGCACATAGCTCAGTTGGTTAGAGCACCACCTTGACATGGTGGGGGTCGTTGGTTCGAGTCCAATTGTGCCTACCAAATTTCCATAACGGCTTTATGCCGTTATTTTTTAATGTTTTGGAGCTTTCTGATGTTGAACATTACCTTGCCGGACGGTTCGGTCCGCCAATATAAATCACCCGTTACCGTGGCGCAAATTGCAGCGTCTATCGGTACAGGTTTGGCAAAGGCAACGGTAGCGGGCAAGGTTAACGGTAAATTGGTGGATGCTTGCGATCCGATTACCGAAGATGCCCACGTTCAAATCATTACGCCTAAAGACAAAGAAGGCGTGGAAATTATCCGCCACTCCTGCGCGCACTTGGTCGGTCATGCGGTCAAGCAGCTCTACCCAGATGCCAAAATGGTTATCGGCCCGGTGATTGAAGACGGGTTCTATTACGATATCGCAACTGAAAAACCATTTACGCCTGATGATGTAGCAGCCATCGAAGCGCGCATGAAAGAGTTGATTGCACAAGACTATGACGTTATTAAAGTGATGACGCCTCGTGCAGAAGCCATCAAAATTTTCCAAGATCGCGGCGAAGAGTACAAATTGCGTCTGATTGAAGACATGCCTGAAGTGGAAGCCATGGGCATGTATCATCATCAAGAGTACGTCGATATGTGCCGCGGTCCTCACGTTCCCAATACCCGCTTCTTGAAAAACTTCAAGCTGACCAAGCTGGCAGGCGCATACTGGCGCGGCGATAGCAATAATGAAATGTTGCAACGTATTTACGGTACGGCTTGGGCAAGTAAAGACGAATTGAAAGCCTATATCCAACGCATCGAGGAAGCGGAAAAACGCGACCACCGTAAGCTGGGTAAGCAATTGGATTTGTTCCACCTGCAAGATGAAGCGCCGGGCATGGTGTTCTGGCATCCTAAAGGCTGGGCTTTGTGGCAAGTGATTGAGCAGCATATGCGCAAAGAGTTGAATGCTGCCGGTTATAAAGAGGTGAAAACGCCTCAGATTATGGATAAAACCTTCTGGGAAAAATCCGGCCACTGGGAAAACTATAAAGACAATATGTTCGTGACCAGTTCCGAAAAACGCGAATACGCGGTTAAACCGATGAACTGTCCGGGTCATGTGCAAATTTTCAATAACGGCTTGCGCTCATATCGCGATTTGCCAATGCGTTTGGCTGAGTTCGGTTCTTGCCACCGCAATGAACCAAGCGGCGCATTGCATGGTCTGATGCGTGTTCGCGGTTTTGTGCAGGATGATGCGCATATCTTCTGTACCGAAGATCAAATCGTTGATGAAGCACGTGCATTCAATGAATTGCTGGTTCGCATTTACAAGCAATTCGGCTTCCATGATGTTGCTGTGAAGCTGTCCCTCCGCCCTGAACAACGTGCAGGTTCTGACGAAGTTTGGGATAAAGCAGAACAAGGTCTGCGTGACGCATTGACCGCTTGTGGCGTAGAGTGGGAAGAGTTGCCTGGCGAAGGCGCATTCTATGGTCCTAAGATTGAATATCATGTCAAAGATGCCTTGGGTCGCTCTTGGCAGTGCGGCACCCTGCAGTTAGACTTTGTATTGCCGGAGCGTTTGAATGCAGAATATGTAACAGAAAACAACGACCGTGCGCGTCCTGTAATGTTGCACCGTGCTATTTTGGGTTCATTGGAGCGTTTCATTGGTATTCTAATTGAAAACCATGCAGGCTCATTCCCATTGTGGCTTGCGCCGGTTCAAATGGTGATTATGAATATTACCGAGAACCAAGCAGATTATTGTCGCGAAGTAGCTGCCAAATTGCAGGCGGCTGGCTTCCGTGTCGAATTGGATTTGCGTAACGAAAAAATCGGTTACAAAATCCGCGACAACAGCCAATACCGTTTCCCTTATCAAATCGTTGTCGGCGATAAAGAGAAACAAGAAAACAAAGTTGCGGTACGCCGCAAAGCAGAAGACTTGGGTTCTTTGAATGTAGATGATTTTATTGCACAATTGCAGCAAGAAATCACTGATGCCCTCGTCAATCATTAATTTTTATAGGAGTATTCATCATCGCTCAAGAACGCGAAGCACGAATCAATGGTGAAATTACCGCCAAAGAAGTGCGATTAATCAGTGAGTCAGGCGATCAGCTTGGTGTCGTTTCAGTTCGTGAAGCTCTGGCTATGGCCGAAGAGCAAGATGTCGATTTGGTAGAAATTTCCCCGACTGCCAAACCGCCCGTATGCAAACTGATGGATTACGGTAAATACAAATACCAACAAGCCAAGAAGCGCGACGAAGCCAAGAAAAACCAAAAGCAGGTACAAATCAAGGAAATTAAATTCCGTCCGGGTACTGATGAAGGCGACTATCAAATCAAGATGCGCAACATCAACCGCTTCCTCACCGATGGTGACAAAGTCAAAGTGACATTGCGTTTCCGCGGTCGTGAGATGGCACACCAACAATTGGGTGCCCAACTGCTTGAACGCGTAAAAGAAGAGTTGGCTGAAGTGGCACAAATCGAGTCCTTCCCTAAAATGGAAGGCCGCCAAATGGTGATGATGATTGCGCCTAAGAAAAAATAAAGCTATAATGCAAGGCTTATTTCGATTGCCGCTCGGAATAAGGTTTAATTAGCGGCAAAAACCGTGGTATTTTGGGTTCCAAGTGTTTGAAATTTATTTCAAAACCCCTTATACCTTATCTAATAACGAATGGAGTTTTCCAATGCCTAAAATGAAAACCAAGTCTAGCGCGAAAAAACGCTTTAAAGTACTGGGTAACGGTGGTGTAAAACGCGGTCATGCGTTCAAAAGTCACATCCTGACCAAAAAAACCACTAAAACTAAACGTCAATTGCGCGGCACCGCTATGGTGGATTCACGCGATTTGGCTTCTGTTGCTAAAATGTTGCCCTACGCTTAAGGAGTTTAGAATATGCCACGCGTAAAACGCGGTGTTACCGCTCGTGCTCGTCACCAAAAAGTCTTCGCGTTAGCCAAAGGCTACCGCGGTCGTCGTAAAAACGTTTACCGTGTTGCCAAACAAGCGGTAATGAAAGCCGGTCAATACGCATACCGTGACCGTCGCCAACGCAAACGTCAATTCCGTCAACTGTGGATCGTTCGTATCAACGCAGGTGCCCGTGAAAATGGTCTGTCTTACAGCAAATTCATGAACGGCCTGAAACGCGCTGCTATCGAAATCGACCGTAAAGTATTGGCTGATTTGGCTGTATTCGACAAAGCTGCATTTGCACAATTGGTTGAAAAAGCTAAAGCTGCTTTGGTTGCTTAATTCGATAAGATTATTTAAAAAGGAAGCTTATGCTTCCTTTTTTCTTTTCTTAAAGAAAGTCTATGTAGTTGATTTTCTTTCTTTAAACTCTATTTTTTTATACTAATTTGCGATAAAATAGGCCCCTCTTATCAAACGGATTGGCCGCAGTAAGACAAAAGGCCGTCTGAACGGGTTTGCAATCAAATCCAACAGACGGCTTTGTTGTTTCAGACGGCCTGCCATCAACAAACAGACGATAAACCACTATGGAAAATGTAAACCGTATCGTTGCAGAAGGTATTGCCGCTATTGAAGCCGCGCAAGACTTCAATGCCTTAGAACAAATTAAAGCACGCTATCTTGGTAAAACCGGCGAATTGACCGGACTTTTGAAAACTTTGGGTCAAATGTCTCCTGAAGAGCGTAAAACCATAGGCGCGCACATTAACGAATGCAAAAATCAGTTTCAGACGGCCTTTAATGCCAAACGCGATGCCCTGAATGAAGCCAAGCTGCAAGCCCAATTGGCTGCAGAAGCCTTAGATATTACTTTGCCGGGCCGTGCGCAAGAACATGGCGGTTTGCATCCAGTTACTTTAACTTTGCAACGTGTGGTTGAGCTGTTTCACGGTATGGGTTTTGAGGTGGCGGACGGCCCTGAAATCGAAGACGATTTCCATAATTTCCAAGCCTTGAATATTCCTGCAAATCACCCTGCACGTGCGATGCAAGATACTTTCTACGTTGAAAACGGCGACGTTTTGCGTACACACACTTCGCCTATTCAAATCCGCTATATGCTCGACAAAAAAGAGCCGCCTATCCGCATTATTGCTCCCGGCCGTGTTTACCGCGTGGACAGCGATGCTACGCACTCGCCTATGTTCCATCAGGCCGAAGGTTTGTGGGTAGAAGAAGGCGTAACTTTTGCCGACTTGAAAGCAGTGTTCACTGACTTTATCCGTCGCTTCTTTGAACGCGATAACCTGCAAGTGCGTTTCCGTCCGTCTTTCTTCCCGTTTACTGAGCCTTCTGCCGAAATCGACATCATGGGTGAAAACGGCAAATGGTTGGAAGTAGGCGGTTGCGGTATGGTACATCCTAACGTGTTGAAAAACGTCAATATTGACCCTGAAAAATATACCGGTTTCGCCTTTGGTATTGGTCTCGACCGCTTCGCTATGCTGCGTTACAACGTGAACGACTTGCGCCTGTTCTTCGATAATGATTTGAACTTTTTGAAGCAGTTTGGCTAAAAAATTAGCTAAATATTATTGAAAGGATTGTGACATGTTTAAGAAAATCTATATTCACAACTATAAATGTTTTCAAAATTTTGAATTTAAGTTAGATAATGAAAGATCTTTGTTATTGTTAGGGAAAAATGGAGCAGGGAAAAGTAGTTTATTAAATATTCTTAATATTCTTAAGAATATTGCAAATAACGAGAATAGGCTAGGCGCTTTGTTTGATAAAAAAGATTTTAAGAATCCAGAGAGTCCGATTGAATTAGATTTTACTATTGATATTCAAGATGTAGAGTATCAATATAAATTATCTGTTATTTATCCAGAAAAGTTCCATGAACCTAAAATCCAAACAGAAGAGTTATTTGTAGATGATAAGATAATCTACCGTAGAGATGAAGAAGGCAGTGTTTCATTGGATGGGAAAGAATTTATTATTGATTGGCACTCTGTAGCATTGCCAGTATTGTTTCCGTATCGATCTCATAATAAAGATAAAATTGATTTCTTTAAAAAATGGTTATCCAACATGATTTTTTTGGCTCCTATTCCTAGTCAGATTTCAAGCAATACCTATTCTGATGGTAGATGGCTAGAGAAAGATGCTAGCAATTTTTGTAGTTGGTTAAATGATATTTTAAATACAGAGCCAAGTTTTTATGCAGATTTAGTTGGGGTTATAAAGAAAATATTTCCAGATTTTAATAAAATTAAATTTTATGATTATGGAATTTTAAAACAACTAGAAGTTTCTTTTATTAAGGATCAGGATAAGATAGAGCTTGATTTTGAACATTTATCTGATGGAGAAAAGATGCTTTTTATCTTTTCCACAATTATTACTTTATTTGGATATGATAATAAACCATTTTTTTGTTTTTGGGACGAACCTGAAAATTATATATCAATTGCATTGCTAGAAAATTTAATTCAACACTTTAGGGCTAAAGTTGAATTTAATTCCAATGGGCAATTATTCTTTACATCTCATAATACTGAAATTATGAATATATTTCCGAAAAGCAATATTTACTATATGTATCGTGAGAGTCATTTGAGCCCTTCGCGCATTAAGAATCTTCAGGAGGAACGCGATAATGTCGTAGATTTACTGAAATATAACGGAAATTTATCATGAATAAATATAAACCAAATTTACAAATTCTCTGTGAAGACGAAATTAATCAAGATATCGCTAGGGGGTTTTTACTAGGTTTTCATGGTTTTGAACTGCAAAATCCCTCTCCAATTGAAGTGTGTAAAGATGTAACAAGAGGATGGAAGAAAGCGGAAAATCAATTAAGAGATGAATGGGTTAATAGACTAAAAGATAATGAAAACCTGTTTTTATTAATCTTGATTGATTCTGATAAGCGAGACGGGCGTATTAAAGAAATTCGAAATGAGATTCCAGATATTATCAAAGATAGAGTTTTTGTTATGGGCTGCTTGAGTGAGCCTGAAGTTTTAAAGCAGCAAGCTCATGAAGCCATCAAAGAGGCAAAAATGAAAGTGTCGTCTGAGGCAGTTGGTAAAGTATTATTTCAGCATTGTAAGGATAACCCACCTAGTAATTTATGGGATTTAAAAGAATTAAATCATAATTCAGATGAGATATTGAGGTTAAAGCAGAATACTTCTTCTTTTATTAATTGGCAATTCTGAATGGCTTCAAAAGGTTTCTCAAGAACAGTCTTCATAATCCCAACTGTGAAACGCTATGCTATTCCATCCATTTGCTGATTCCGTGGTTTAAAAGCTGGGAGCGTATGGCATTTACTGTATGTGTGACTTTAGGCTATACCTTCATAGCCTGATTTGCACAATTATTATTGCTCTGACAGGCATGACGGAAGGCTACCTAAAAAAGTAGCCTGCACATTTCAGGTAGCCTTAAACGCCGTCTGAAAACAAAATCTGATAAAACAAAAGTTAATTAGTTGATTGAGAACATAACATGCAATTCTCCTACTCATGGCTGAAAACCCAAGCCAATCCTGATCTTTCTGCAGATAAACTGGAACATCTTTTGACCATGGCCGGTTTGGAGGTGGAAGAAATCGATACTGCAGCCTCTGCTTTCAGTGGCGTGGTTGTTGCCGAAGTAAAATCTGTTGAAAAGCATCCTGATGCAGACCGTTTGAACGTTACCCAAGTTGATGCCGGTACGGGTGAGTTGGTTCAGATTGTTTGTGGTGCGCCGAATGTCAAGCCGGGTATTAAAGTGCCGTGTTCGTTGCCGGGTGCCGTTTTGCCGGGCAATTTCAAAATTAAGCCGACTAAAATGCGTGGTGTGTCATCAAACGGTATGCTGTGTTCGACCAATGAACTGGGTTTGCCTGATGATGGTGTAGACGGTCTGCACATTCTGCCTGAAGATGCGCCTGTCGGTACTAATATCCGTGAATATTTGGATTTGGACGATACGCTGTTTACGTTGAAAATTACGCCTAACCGTGCTGATTGCTTGAGTGTTAAGGGCATTGCGCGCGAGGTTTCTGCGTTGACTCAATGTGCGTTTACGCCTGTTGAAATTCAGACGGCCTCTATCGGCAGTGAGAAAAAACAGGCCGTCCGTATTGATGCACCGGCCGACTGTGGCCGTTTTATCAGTCGCGTTATTGAAAATGTTAATGCGAAAGCGGCTACTCCCGATTGGATGAAACAACGTTTGGAACGCAGCGGTATCCGCAGCATTTCCGCATTGGTGGACATCGGCAACTATGTGATGCTGGAAATCGGTCAGCCTATGCATGTTTTCGATGCTGATAAGCTGTCAGGCAGTTTGATTGTCCGCCGTGCTCAAAATGGAGAGACTTTGGCGTGTCTGAACGAGAAGACGGTTACTTTGGCTGATAATACACTGGTGGTCGCTGATGAAAAAGGTGCGTTGAGCTTGGCCGGCTTGATGGGCGGCGAGGCAAGCGCGGTTTCTGATGAGACGCAAAATATTGTGTTGGAAGCTGCTTGGTTTGCTCCGGAGATTATTGCCGGTAAATCCCGTCAATACGGTTTTGGTTCGGATTCTTCCTTCCGTTTTGAACGTGGCGTGGATTACCGCTTGCAAGCTGATGCCATTGAGCGTGCCACTGAATTGGTGTTGCAGATTTGCGGTGGTGCAGCCGGTGAAATGGTTGAGGCACAAGGCAAATTGCCTGAGGCAAAACAGGTTGAATTGCGTTTAGGCCGTCTGAAAACGGTATTGGGCGTTGAAATCCCTGCCGAGCAAGTCGAAATTATCTTGCAACACTTGGGTTTACAGCCTGAGAAAACCGCAGAAGGCTTCCGTGTTACTTCTCCTAGCTTCCGTTTCGATATCGAAATCGAAGCCGATTTGATTGAAGAAATTGGCCGCGTTTACGGTTATGAAAATATTCCTGACGACTATACTTCAGGCCGTCTGAAAATGTTGGCTCTGCCTGAAACCAAACGCCCGCGTTTTACGGTTTATAACGAAATGGCGGCACGTGGTTACCGCGAAGTGGTCAGCTATGCGTTTGTGGATGAGCAATGGGAGCAAGACTTTGCTGCCAATACCAATCCTATCCGTCTGCAAAATCCGTTGGCGGCGCAGTATGCCGTTATGCGTTCTACGCTTATCGGCGGTTTGGTGGAAGTTTTGCAAAACAATTTGAACCGTAAGCAAAACCGTGTACGCGTATTTGAAATTGCCCGCGTGTTCAGCAAAGATTCGGCTGATCAATTTGTTCAAAACGAACGTATCGGCGGTTTGTGGTATGGCTCCGTGCTGCCTGAGCAATGGGGGGAAAAAACACGCAACGTGGATTTCTACGATATGAAAGCCGATGTTGAGAGCCTTTTGAAAAACAAAGAAGTATCCTTTGTTAAGACCGAACATCCGGCATTGCATCCTGGTCGTGCCGCCAATATCGTTTCAGACGGCCAAGTAGTTGGTTTTGTTGGCGAGTTGCATCCGAAATGGCTGCAAAAATATGATTTGCCGCAAGCGCCGCTGGTATTTGAAATCGATATGGATGCGGTATTGGGTCGTGAGAAAACCCGTTATCAGTCCGTATCCAAATTCCAACCCGCACGCCGAGACTTGGCATTTGTAATGCCTGAAGCTGTGACGCATGATGATTTGTTAAATGCCCTGAAAGCGGCGGCGAACAAGCTGGTTCAAGAAATCAGCGTGTTTGACGTTTATCGCGGTACGGGCGTGCCTGAAGGCATGAAGAGTGTTACCGTCAAAATCATTTTGCAGGATATGGAAAACACGCTGACAGATGAAGTCATCGAGCCTTTGGTTGCGAAAATGATTAAAGCGGCAGCCGAAAAAGATGCACAGCTTCGCGCTTAAAATAAGATAAAAGTTGTCGCCAAAAATCACCAATAATATTTGATTTTTTGGTGAGGACTTGATTTTTAAAAGAATTTTGGTAATAATTGCACCAGTTTGAATGAAGGTAAACACATGACACTAACTAAAGCAGAATTGGCTGATATTTTGGTCGACAAAGTCAGCAACGTCACCAAGAATGATGCCAAAGAAATCGTCGAGCTCTTTTTTGAAGAAATCCGCAGCACTTTGGCGCGTGGTGAAGAAATTAAAATTTCCGGTTTCGGCAATTTCCAATTGCGCGACAAACCTCAACGCCCTGGCCGTAACCCTAAAACAGGCGAAGAAGTGCCGATTACCGCACGCCGTGTGGTAACTTTCCATGCCAGCCAAAAACTCAAAGGCATGGTGGAGCATTACTATGACAAACAACAATAATCCGGTTATTCCTGCCAAGCGTTATTTTACGTTGGATGAGATGTGCCAATTGGTGCAAATCAGTCCGGCTCAATTTGCCCAATGGCAACATGAAAATAATGTTGTGATTGGATACGGTGGCGATCGATATACGCGCTCAGATGTCGTTAAGTTGTTGAAACTGAAAGATACGTTTGAACCATATATCGATACGTTCAGCCGTGGCGCTTTGGATGCAAACGGTAATCCTGCCGCCAATGCAGAAGAAGTGCGTCATGGTCTGATGCAGATTTTGTCTGATTTGGAGCGTCATCTGGGTTCTGAACAACAAAATCACCATGTTGAGCTATAATCGATAAGGAAATTCTGATCAAAAGTGCGAAGGCATACAAAGATTTGCATAATTGATTCTAATAAAGGCTGTTTGAATGATTTTCAGACGGCCTTTATTGTTTTATATTGCTTTCAAAATATCAGAATCTTGATTGCAAATGATTCTATGAAATAGCCGTAAATGTTATACTTAGCCTCTTGTTTGCCGATTGGGAAGAAACAGTCATTGGATAATGCGGATAGATGCCGCCTTTTCATGGCAGACTGAGGTTTTTAAAACAAATGTAACGGCAGCATAAACAGGCTGCCGAACAACATTCAAATCGATGAAATGGATAGCAGAAAATGAGCAGAATCCAACAAACTTTCTCAGCGCTCAATGGCGCAAAAGCACTGATTCCTTATATTACGGTGGGCGATCCCAGCCTTGAGACAACCTTGGCATTGATGCATAGCCTGGTGGCTAATGGTGCTGATATTTTGGAACTGGGTGTGCCGTTTTCTGACCCAATGGCAGATGGCCCGACTATTCAACGTGCGGCTGAAAGAGCGTTGGCAAATCAAGTTTCCTTGCACGACGTATTGGAAACAGTACGCTTGTTCCGCCAAACCAATAATAAAACGCCGGTTGTGTTAATGGGTTACTTGAACCCTGTACACAAAATGGGTTATCAGGCGTTTGCGCAAGCAGCTGCCGAAGCAGGTGTTGATGGCGTGTTGACCGTGGATTCTCCAGTAGAGACCATTGCGCCTTTGCATGAGTCGTTGAAAGCACAAGGTATTGATTGCATTTTCCTTATTGCACCAACGACAACTGAGGAGCGTATTCAAACGATTGCCAAAGTAGCCGGCGGTTTTGTGTATTATGTATCGCTCAAAGGCGTGACCGGTGCGGCAAGTTTGGACACTGAAGAAGTTTCGCGTAAAATAGAGCTTTTGCGCAAATACATCGATATTCCGATTGGTGTCGGCTTCGGCATCAATAATGCGGAGAGTGCGCGTAAGATTGGTGCGGTGGTGGATGCCGTTATTGTCGGCAGCCGTATCGTCAAAGAGATTGAAAGCCACGCGGGTAGCGAGGCTGAAGCAGTAGGCGCGTTGGTTAAAGAGTTGAAAGACGCGATTCGCTAAATTTTTCCATTCCATTGTTTCAGACGGCCTTATGTTCGACTGGCCGTCTGAATTCTGAATCCTAAGGAGTCATTCATGAGCTGGCTAGATAAAATTCTTCCTCCGAAAATTAAAAACCGAAGCAGTTCGTCCAGCGTCCCTGAAGGTCTGTGGCACAAATGTCCGTCTTGTTCGGCAACGGTTTACTCAACCGAGTTGAAACAAAACAGCGAAGTCTGCCCGAAATGTAATCATCACAATCCGCTTTCTGCGCGCGAACGTTTGGACCTGCTTTTGGATGAAGAAGGCCGTGAAGAGATTGCAGCCAATATTAAACCGACAGACCCGTTGAAGTTTAAAGACAGCAAAAAATATCCGGATCGCCTCGTTGCTGCGCGTAAAGCAACCGGCGAAGACGATGCTTTGGTCGTTATGAAAGGCACCATGAACGGCCTGCCTGTTGTGGTGGCTGCTTTTGAATTCCGCTTTATCGGCGGCTCTATGGGTTCGGTAGTAGGTGAGCGCTTTGTGCAGGGTGTACGCCGTGCTGTTGCAGATAATTGTTCGTTTATTTGCGTGGCGGCTTCTGGTGGTGCGCGTATGCAGGAGGGTTTGAACTCTTTGATGCAGATGACGAAAACCAGCGCGGCTTTGCATTTGCTGACTGAAAAACGTCTGCCGTTTATTTCCGTATTGACCGATCCGACCATGGGCGGCGTATCTGCCAGCTTTGCCTTCTTGGGCGATGTGGTTTTGGCAGAACCGAATGCTCTGATTGGTTTTGCAGGTCCGCGCGTTATCGAGCAGACTGTACGCGAAACCCTGCCGGAAGGTTTCCAACGTGCAGAATTCTTGTTGGAGAAGGGTGCAATCGACCAAATCGTCGATCGCCGTTCCATGAAAAAACGTATCAGCGATTTGATTACTTTGTTGCGTCATGAAGGTAAAGTAACCGCTGCTTGATTAGTACAATAAGAAAGGCCGTCTGAAAATAATATTTCAGACGGCCTTTTGATTATTGATGATTAAGCAGTTAATGCGGCTTTCAAAACCTTGTTGACTTCGCCCATGTCGGCTTTGCCGGCCAGACGGGTTTTCAGTACGCCCATGACTTTGCCCATATCGGCCATGCCTGATGCACCGGTTTCTGCAATGACTGCTTCAACGACAGTCTTGATTTCTTCTGCAGACATCATTTGGGGCAGGTAGCGGTTGAGGATTTCGATTTCCGCGTTTTCTTTGTCAGCTAAATCTTGACGGCCGGCTTCGGTATAGATT
>ERZ772770.64-NODE-64-length-23951-cov-4.9089_pt1 | contig 23951 bp, 31 predicted proteins | sample MGYA00511361_ERZ772770 | MGnify/ENA primary metagenome ERZ772770 (study PRJEB29015, sample SAMEA2738026) | human oral metagenome | biome: human oral; feature: human-associated habitat; material: saliva | place: China | collected 2251 ... | reverse complement strand
CGTAATCTTTAAGTTTAATGACAACAATAACAACAACGGTCAACCAAGAACCTGGTGCAAAAAAGGACATCATTGATGTGTCAGCATTTTCAATATCACGTGTCTCATGTTCAATAAAAAGAAACGCAACCAAACAACCAATAATATATACAAGAAAAATAATATTATCCATAACGCTAATTTTATTTATGCATATTGAATTTCAATCGTTTTCCCATCATCATTATTAATGGTATCAATCGGTTCAAGCGCACCATATTTATTGTAAACTAAAACTCTCAGATTATCACCACTGATAATTGACTTGCCATCAATGAAACGCTTATCGGCAATAACCTTAAAGAATAAATCTTTATCACGGGTTTCTTTCATATATTTTTGTGGGGTAATTTCATTGTATCTTGAAAAAAGTCCAACGCACCACACATTGTCATATTTGGCCATTTCAACTTGTTCTTCATTAACAGTATAGCGATAATCAATATCGTCGTAGTTAAAAGCAATTTGAATCTTCATAAGATATATTTTTTTTATGTTACATCTATATTATACAAAGAAACTAAGATAAAACCAAATGAACTGGGAATAAAATATGTTAAATGAAACAGTCAAACCAACACATAAAAAAATCCCACCACTCGTTAGAATGATGGGTTATCCTTTTAACTAAGACTGAGCAACTTGGTAAGGTATGCTCTACGTTCATCTTCCCCATAAAGGTGATTGAACTTCTTCATCTGAGCTTCCGTCAATTCAATCTTCTGCTTAAACCACTTGGAGAGAGAAGTGAGAATGTGATGATTATTCTCATCCTTATAAGCTCGATAACGCAAAACGCTGCAAGTTACAACATTACCGTCAATGTCACGGATTTTCATCACTGAATACTGATAGTTTTTTTCCATCTTATTTTATTTGTTTAAATTAAAAAGTTAATATTTTACTTCATTTCATTTGAATGTTTCTCAATAATTTGCTCAGCCTTAAAATAGCACTTGTTAAACCATGTTTTAATTTTATCTCCCCTATCAATCAAACTAATATCCTTATAACTTGCATCACCAAATTCAATACGCATGTTAACAAGCTTCTGAGAATTTAGCATAACAATGGATTCATCATCAAGAACGTAAAACAATCTTGTGAAATCAATGTAACGCTTGTAAAGAGGATTATAATAACAATCAACAGCACTCATATCCTGATACAACTTAATTACACTGCCATCATCAAAACATAGCACCATAACGTTATTATCACCTTCAATCTTTTCACCATAAACTTCAATAACGAAAACATGATTGGCTTGAACTGTATAATAAGAAACATTATAACTTGAGTTAATGGACTTATTATCCAAACGTACATAACCAATTTGCTCATAAGGAATGGCATAACCCTGAGCATTCATGCCAATACTAAAAGTGAAGAACATCACCAAAGCAAGAATAAAACCTTTAATCTTTTCCATTTCAAATCTTTATTTTAATCGTTAATATCGTTTCGCTTACATTCATATTATACCACCATAGAATCTAAAAACCAAACCACGATAATAACATTTAAGGCTTATTAGGAAATAGGAAAATTATAAACCAAAGCCTCAATCATTATGGCAATCAAATATCTCCCATCTAAAACCACCAACAAGTGTGTTATTATCTTTTTTAATCTTTCTTATTATTCGGCTTAACTTTAATTTTCTTTCAGCATCTAATATTGAAGGAAATACTTTGATTATTTCTCCGTTACGTGGGTCTATTTGAGCGATGGGTTTTGCTGCATTATAAGTATTATTTTTATTAAGCCAAGTAAAATCATTAAGCCATAAATTATCTTTTGAGATTTGCCACGCTTGACGATACCTTTTATAAAACTCAGTGCGAGACTTACATTTTAAGGCGAGTTCTTTACATGTTTTATATGTATAGCTTGAAGGCAAACCACCCTTTTTGTAGGGGAAGAATATTTTTACCCATTTATTTCTTCTTGCTGAATAATAGGCTGAACAATTTCCTTTTACAAAGTCCGAAACACATGAATATTTCATCGCCTCTGTTCGGCAGATTTCGTAATCATTCCAATAACCTGTTGGCTTTCGTTTGTTATCCATTTTTAATACCATTAAAATAATTCAACTTACATCCACATTATACTGACACAGAAACATAAAACCAAACCATAAAAGCAACATTTAAGGATTTTAAAACCTTATCAAGAATTATGAATTAGGAAAGTTATAAACCAAAGCCTCAACCATTGAACGACGATTCTCAATACGGCCACCATTATGGTAAAAATGTTCAAATGTCTTTACGTTGAAACCACCCCAAAATCGTTCAATCATCTCATTATGCCTAAATTCATTGTGATCCCAAGTAGATAAATCGTATATAAAATTCCACGCAAATCTAAGATTAACGCACATTTTATTTCTTGCTTCATCCTATCACTACTTTTTAGGTTCATTTACTGAACGGTCATCCATAGGAGGATAGTCCACAAGCGTAAATTCGGTACTACGGATACCTATTTTTTATTTTTCTATTTTTAAGCTACACTTATCCTTTGTCCTTCACAAAGGATATTATTTGCAGCATTCAAATCTCTATCATGAAATTCTCCACATTCAGGACATTGCCAATTTCTATCGCTTAACTTCAAATCTTTGTTCTTATATCCACAACGTGAACAAGTCTTTGAACTTGGATAAAACTTATCAATAAGCACAACCTTCTTATCGTTTGCGATGGCTTTGCTCTTCAATATCTCCTTGAACTTATAAAACCCAACCTCACTGATTGCCTTTGCAAGATGGTGATTCTTCAACATACCACTTACACTCAAGTCTTCCATATAGATAATATCGTAACTTGATAGTAACTCATTCACAACATAATGGATGTAATTTTCCTTCTTGTTCGTTATGTATTCAAAGGCCTTTGCAACCTTAATCCGTTGCTTGTTGTGGTTATTTGAACTAACCTTCTTCTTGGATAATTGACGTTGAAGTTTCTTCAACTTTCGTTCATCTTTCTTGAAGAAATGTTTGTTTTCAAACTTCTTACCATCTGAAGTTATGACAAAATCCTTTACCCCAAGGTCAATGCCAACTTGCTTATTGGTTTTCTTGAACTTAACAAATTCGCTTTGAGGAATATCAATAAGGATTGACAAGAAGAAATTCCCACTCTTGGTTTTCGAGAGGGTTGCGCTCCTTATGTTATCCTTATACTTACGAAGTCTCTTAAAATACAAATCTGAACAACGGAACTTAATATTCTTGAGTTGTTTAACCAAGGTAATATGTCTTGTTTCAAATGTATTACGCTTTGATATTGCATTAAGCGGAAATAATGCAGATTGCTTATCTTTCTTGCTCTTGAACTTTGGAAACCCTTTATGCTCCTTGAAGAACTTATCGTAAGCAGTAAGCATTTGACGAATGGATTGTCCCATCACTTGGGTATTTTGTTCCTTAAGCCAAACATATTGTTCATCCTTTCGTAATTCATGGTGAAAGTACTTGGACAATTCATTTAAGCTAAGGTTTGTTTTATCGATGTTATAAGCCTCTTGTTTTCGAGCAAGCATATGATTATACACAAAACGGTAACAGCCAAGCACCTTATTGAGTGCTTGCCCCTGTTGTTTGTTGGGATATAATCGTACCTTAATTGCTCGTAACATAATTGTAGTTATTTTGTTTTTACATCTTTATTATACTTCAAAATATCTATAAAACCAAACATGAATAACATAATGTTGAAGGGGAATGCACAGGAGAATGGCCATTAAAACGTTTCACGTGGAACAATCATAGAGAGATATTGTGAAGGAACAAATAAGACGTGAGAGAAATCAGCTTTGGAACATAAGCACTTTAAGGTTCTGTGGTTCTAAATGAAAGATTTCCATTGCACTTACTGTATGGTTAGCATTCCAAATAACTTATAAATTAAATCCAATAGTAATAAAATAAATTATATAATTGAATATTGCTCACACAACGTGTGACAAATAATAACAATTATAAAAGTAATTTACAAAACTAAATTAATAAATTTACAAATCTAAATTGAATGAAGCCTTAGAAGAAAAGAACTGTATAGCAATGTAAATGATATACTACTTAATCGTAATTTACATTCCTAAATCAAACTAACGATAATTTACATTTGTAGTTTACAAACCTAAATTTAGCCTCTATTTTAGGTAATTTGGAAACGTAAATTGAAGGAAAATAAATGGTTTAGTTACAAATGTAAAACGACCTATTATAGGGTATTTTTATAAACCGCTGATGTATAGGTAGTTACGTTTATAATTGCTTGAAAACGTGTGGAAGATGGTGGATTGATGGGTAAAATATTGTTTCACGTGGAACATTAATTGAAAACGTGTGGGTGTGTGAAGTGTGAGAAAGGGTTGCGCCTTGTGCAAATCTTCACAATTTTTCACATTTCCAAAATTTTTCTAAAAATTCTTAAAAAACTTTAATTACCATTTTTTAACATATGTTTTTGCTTAATTTTTTTAATGTGAAAATTTTATAAATTAAAAAAGGTATTAAAAAAAATCTGTTCACTCTTTTTACGGAATGAACAGATCAGTTATTACTCATTTGAGTAATGGGTGTATTGCCAAGTGGCATAAGTTGTATTAACGTTGGTTAAAAAAAGAAAAATAATATAGAAACTATGAATAAATCTTTAGTTTACTTTATGCCATGTCTTGGCTTTTTCTCGTATGTTGAAAATTATTACTTATTTCAACTTCTTGCTTCTTCCTACGACGTTAAGAAAAATCCAACGTTAATTTACTTTTAAGAAGTGTCGTAGTCCACAAGCGTAAATTTGGCCTTACGGTTGCCTATTATATATTTTTATTTTGAAAAAACTGTATGTTCAAAATTATTGTTGAAACACTTTTTAGTATGAGAAAAATCTCTATATAAGTATTTTGTTTACAAACTTTTTACTCATTTGAGTAATAGGTTGGTTATTTTTATGTTTCAACTTTTTTTTGTATTTCTTTTATGCTTTCAATTATGTTTACGGGCAAATATAATTTTTCTCGGTGTACTTATGTGGTGTGGTTGTCCACTTTTTGGCAGTGTCGTCCGTTTTGGTCATTTTGAACTCCTGCGCTTTGTCATCTGTCATAGACATGTGTGTGAACCCATTGTCCTCACCATATTCGCTTGTACTTGTTTGCACGAAATTATAGTCAAGTGGTGTGTTGTTCATTTGTTTAATTTATTTTAGTTAAAAATTCATTTTTACTTTTTGTGTTGTGTTAATTTTCCTTATGGTGAATGAATTTGCCACAAGGTTTGTTAAAGCGTTTCATTGCTCCAACGTTATATATTGTTAATTATCCACAACGTCCACTGTTGTATTTATTGAAATTTTATATTTCATATAAACATTTTTTTAGAGATGGGTGGTATGGATTTGTTTAGTTTATCCTGCGTATATATTATACTACGTTTTTATTAGGATTCCCAATCTTTTGCATTTTTTAGTTTTTGCATTTTACAACTTTATTTTTATAAGAATGTTAACCTTTTACATATTTTAGGTTTATCATTTTATAAATGTATTTTATAAAAAGTTCAAAAATTCACATTTTTTATTTTACACTTTTTATATTTACATTTAGTTGTAAAAATTCAGATTTATTTTTAAGCCTGAGTTTTTTTAGATTGGTTGTTGGTGTTTCTCTCACTCACCATATATATTATACTACAAAGTGGGGTAAAAACCAAATTGTGGGGGTATAAAAATAAGTATAATATGGGTTTGATTTTATTAACATATTATTTGGGTAAGTTAACAAATTTTGTTTGGGTGTATTGGAGACTATACTTTTTCGTCTCACCGAAACCTATCAAACGGCAACTCACCCTTGTTTGATGTTGCAAAGATACGAAATGTTTTGGCTGAATGCAAGGAATTTCTCGCATTTAACATTTCATTAACGCTTGGTTTTGTGCTTGGTTGTTTCATTGTTTTCTTTTGCTTTGTGAGCGTGTTTCTTGTTGTGGTCTTGTGTTATACCATTTGATGTTGTAAACGTGCCGTATGGAGAAAGAAACATGTATTTTATTGGTTGTGTGTGTGTTATTGTTCCTTCCGATGTTGTAAACGTGTGTAGAGAGAAAGAAATGTATTTCTTTTTGTTTGTTTGGTGTAGACCTATCTAATTTGTAGAATTGCAGTATAGCGCGTAAATTGCAGATATGTGGGTAAATGTGTGGCGTTATACCATCTGTTATTAGAAAGTGCAGTAGAGAGGAAAAAACGTGTATTTTTGTTTGTGTGTTTGGTATGTCCCATTTGATGTTAGGTATCATAGTTTTGGATATAAAAAAACCGCACCAATAAAAGTGCGGCTTTCTTTGTGTGTATGTTTGTTTTATAGACGTTTGATAATGTAGTCTCCGTTCAATACGATAAACGTTTGGTTTTCGTTGTCCGTGTGTTTGTCTAATGTGATTTTGGTTTGTTTATCTTTTTTGAGTAGAGTGTTGATGTTATAAAATGATACGTCAATTGTGTCGTCAATCATTCTTTCATCGCAGTAGGTTTGCGGATATTTTGGTTTAGTGTTGTTGTAAAAATCTTCGGCACTTTCAAATGTTGCAAGGTGTTGTTTTTGTGTGTCATAATTATCAAACCAAGCAGCGTGATTTGGCATATTAGAAGTTATGCGTCCCACAATGAAAAAGTTTTCATTTTTCACCAAGACGACTTTATTGTTTTCGTCTAAGTGCAATTCACCTTGAAAACCTTTATGTGAGAATTTTGTAAGAATTGCCACCATATCGGCTTGTATCATAAAATCTTCCTCACCAAAGCCTCTAACTTTGTCACGTTTAATTGCGTCATAATTAACGGTTGTAATATATCCGTTATGATAAGAACAAAACGCGCAGTTATGATATCGGGTAAACTTTTTTGATGAAATACTATGGCGTTGTTTAATGGTTTTTAAGATTTTTTTTGCCTCATCTTTTGACAAAGAAACTTTGATGACTTTCTTTGCTCCTTGCACACGCTTATAATCTTCGAGAAGATATAAGCTATGTTCCAAACCATATTTTCCAACGAATGTTTGTTTTTTTACGTACTCGAAATTATGTTGTGTACAATCAATTGTTTCCTGCAGATTGATGTTATCGAAATTAGTAAGGCCAAACAATAAGTCCTCATCTTCATAGAAGATTTCATTCTTGTCAGTCACCAAAAAACTTGAGTAGCCATCAATTTTCTTTCGTTGTCTCAATACGCTTTTAAGCATGTTGATATTTTCATTAAAGAGTGCTGTTTCAGCTTTCATACGTTGTACGTTTTATATTGTTTGTGTTATGGGTATTTCCCTCAATCGTAGTGCAAAGGTACGAAATGAATTTGATAAAACCAAACTATTTTCCGCTTTTAACATTACGTTAACGTTTTCGTTAAAAAAATTAACGGTTTTTTTAAGAGCGTGTTGGAGACTATACTTTTTGGTCTTACCCAAACCCACCAAACGGAGACTCACCATTGTTTGATGTTGCAAAGGTACGAATTTATTTTGGAATAACCAAGGAAAAGTCTGTTTTTAACATTTGGAATTTTGTGTGTTTCATCTGTTTATTTGTTCTGTACGTGCGTTTCTTGTTGCAGGCGTGGTGTTATCCTTGGTTGGTGAGAAACGTGCAGGAGATAGGCTAAATGTGCAGGCTTATTTGTTGATTGGTGTGTGCAGGAGAGGACGTAAAAAAAAACCTACCGCCACAAGTTTATTGTGACGATAGGAAACCACTTAATCTTCTAAATCATCAATCAGTGCTCTATCAACGATGAAGAATGCTTTCATACGTTGTTTAAGTTCTATTGTTCTTGGTTGGTCATCATCAAAGTGTTCCATTTTGGTTATGAAGTTGCAAAAAACACTACTAATTTCTTGAATGCTATCAAAGATAACTTCATAGTTTTCCTTGAGTTCTTGCTCACTAATTTCAAACGGAGATTCTGAAGGTAGGCCATTATCTGCAAACGTTGAAATTTCCTCCAAAAAGCAATCAACAAAAAAAGCCAACGCATTTTTCTCTTTTAACGTTGTTAAGAAACCTTTATGCAGCAACACTTTTCCTTCTGTTGCAAATAGATTCATCTGATGGAGATAAGATGAAACCTTTTCGTGGGGGGCAAATCTGTTATACACAAGGTTCATGAAATTTTGATACGTTTCTACCCATGCGTTGGCTACTACACTTTCCATAATCTTGAAATGTTTGGTGTTATGTGAGGAATATCCCTCGTTGTTTGACGATGCAAAGATACGAAATGTTTTGCCGAAATCCAAACGATTTTCCTGCTTTAACATTCCATTAACATTTGCGTTAATTTAATTAACACTTTTTTTTATGGTGTGACGGAGACTATACTCTTTCGTCTCACCGAAACCTATCAAACGGCAACTCACCATTGTTTGATAATGCAAAGATACGGAATAATTTTGGAATGTGCAAGCATTATCCTGACTTTAACATTCCATTAACGTTTGGGATTTTGCCTTGGTGTGTTTCATTTATTTGCCCTGTGTCGGTGTTTCTTGTTGCAGGCGATGTGTTATCCTAAATGCAGGAGAAACGTGCAGGAGGGGAAAGAAAACCACCCCACATTTGTTTATGCAGGGTGGTTATGATTCTTATTGTTTCTTTCCTTTCAATTGTGTACCAATTGTTTTGTTGAATGAGATAATCTCGACGTTAGTTTTTACATATTCAATGGTGATTTTCTCTTTCCCAAATTTTTTGGAAAAACGTTGAAAATCTTCTTTCAAGATGGGATGGCCATAGAGTACGATGTTGTTTTGGTTATACTCGTCATTGACGATGTTTTGCCACATTTCGTCAAGTGTGACTTCAGCTACGAGTGTTCTTTCCCCACCTTCTATCCAATCTCCATAAGGATGCTTGAAATAAGTATTTGGTGAGATAATACAGAAATCATCATTAGTAGCAACAACTACATGATTATTCTCGTCGATATAGAGCCAACCATCAAAGCCATTTGGGGCAAAAGTGCTAATGCAATCAATAGCAAAAGGAAAAAGGAAGAATTTCAAATTCTCTTCGTCGTTTTCGATATGGATATCAGCACTCATAATTGTGTGAGCGTTAGTCGCGTAAAACTTTCCGTTCGCATATTGCAGCGGAATATATCGAATAGCATCTCGGTTGGTGATGTCAAGAATCGGCTTAAATTCTTTATAATCTTTCTTCGTGAAGGAGACGCGTACTTTTTTCAATTCCTTATTAAGGTAGGCCTCTTCATAGTCATCAATACTAATTAGACGTTTATCCAAAAAAGTATCTTCAATACTTAATGGACTATCTTTTTTGATATCCTTGACCTTATAAGATTCGGCATAAAAGTTTTCCGTTCTCGTCTTAAAACGTTCAAAACTTTCGCTAACAAAGAGTCCGTTATTTTGAATCAGCACAACGTTTCTGTCCTCATCAAAGTAAATACGTTCTTGCTTTTGTGCTTTTCGTTTTGCGTTTGCTTGTTTAGCGGTGAGCAAAAGATTATACTTTTCGTTGTTAGCTACGTTGTTCTTTTCCATCTTGCTTTCGTATTATGTTAGTTGTTTATCTTGTGGGGCTTTCCCTCAATCGCAGTGCAAAGATACGAAATGATTTCGAGATATGCAAGCAAATTTGGGTTTTTAACTTCTATTAACGTTTGTGTTAAATATTTTAACACTTTTTTTTAAGGTGGGACGGAGACTATACTTTTTGGTCTCACCCAAACCTACCAAACGGCAACTCACCTTTGTTTGATGATGCAAAGGTACGAATTTATTTTGAATTATGCAAGCGTTCTCCTGAGTTTAACATTTATATTTTTGGAATTGGTTTTATTTGCTTTGTATTGGTGTTTCTTGTTTCTGTTGGGTGTTGTATCATTTTAGGTGCAAACGTGCAGGAGAGGAGATATAAACCACCCCACACTTATTTGTGTGGGGCAGTCTAACTTATGGTATTTTATAGAGCAGCATACAAAGTATTGAGGACACCTTCCACAGATTTTGCGATAAACATTTCGTGTTCAAAAGGTTCAGAAACAATCAAGGAATCAAACGTTTTATAGCACAAGTCTTGTGTCAGCATGATTGTTTGCATAATATCTTTCAGCATCTCTTCATCGTTTTCGTTGGGGCTTTTGATTGGGGCTTGAAAAAACGTTTCAAACTTTTCTTCAAAGAAAGTGTTGAGTTGTTGAGTAACTTCTTGCAACTTTACAAAAACAAACTCAAGTTCTTTTGCCCGTCGATGGAGTTTAATTCGTTCATCATTGATTAGGCCTGCATAGTGTTTATCCAAAAAGGACAAGTTTCCACTTACTTGAAGGAGTACCAAGGTGAAATTTACGTTATTCATATAACAATGATTTTATGTGGTTATGAATTAGGACTATTCCTTTATCATTTTGACACTGCAAAGGTACAAAATAATTTTGAGATATGCAAGCAAATTCCCGATTTTAACACTTGAATTTTATGTTGTATTTATTTACTCCATAAGCACATTTCTTATTGGTGGGTATAGTATTATGCCAACTAATGTGTGAATGTGCAGGAAATATGATATATCAATGCTTGGTTGGGTAAACAAACGTATTGAAATAAAAAACCACCACCTAATAAAGGCGGTGGAAATTTTAATGTTTAGGGATAGACTTTTTTGTAGTAGTCACAAAGGTCTACAATCTTATTGAGGATTTCCAAGATAATACTGCTTTCTTGACCGAAATCATCGTTTTTGGCGAGTTCTTCTTTCGTATAACTTTGACAACAATAGGAAAATTTGTTGTGCTTGGGGATATACGTTACATATTCATCATACGGCCACCAAATTTTGAAAGTGTAGAAATCTCTTGCACTTTTGATTTCAAAATCACCAATAATTTGTGTACAATCTGATATTTCAACTTCTGTTACTTTAGCATCTTTAATAAACACCTCTCCACCGATTGAAGATTTTCGCTCAATAATTGCGTTTCCCCAAATGTGAGCGTAATCACAAATCTCAGAATAATTTAATATTTTAGCGTTTTCACAAACACGAGAACCACTATATACGACAGATTCGTCATAAATCCAACAATTACCAAGTTGAGAAAGGTTTCGTTCGCTTTCTACCCATCCACCTTTATCTCCTGCCTTGACATCCCCAAAATCTTTGAGGGCTTGAATGCGGTACAATGTTTTGCCGTAATAATTTTGTGTTTCATCGGTCAGTTGGTACTTCTTTTCTTCTTGCATTGTGGTATGTTGTTTAATGTTGTATGAGGACTATCCCTCGTTGTTTGATGATGCAAAGATACGAAATGTTTTCGAGTTATGCAAGCAAAAACGAGGATTTAACATTCCATTAACGCTTGGTTCTTTGTAGTATTGGTTTATCGTTTCATTTGCTTTGTAAGTACGTTTCTTGTTGTGGACGTTATGTTATCCCACTTGAGGTGCGAAAGTGCAGGAGAGAGGAATTATAATACTGCGTGGCATTAAAAATAAAGATTCGCCCCACTATTATGTGGAGCGAACTTATTCTACTTAATACCAAAAATAATACCCGCGACTTTCTACCAACTCATAACATAGTCCAAAGTAGGTATATGCAGCATCGTAGTCAATGACGTTTTTAATAACTTCGGGGATGTTGTCATCAAGAAAGTTGTCAATGTAGTACCCTGCTGCGTCAGCATCGCTTGTAAAACTACCTTCACCAAACATCTTGTCATAGACCTTTTGTAGCTCAAAATCGGTAAGCCAAAAGCAGTCAAGATAAGCGATTACTTGGTCTTCATCGTAATTGTCCGTTGATAGCTCATCCAAGATTTTGATAATGTCATCTGCTGTACCTTCATTGAAACGTTCTGCAAGATACGAGTAAAGCTCACCACTTGCTTTTACTCGCACAGAAACGTCCGCTTGGTCGATAAGGTTTGCCGCATCCTCATCATCTTCCGTATATTCGTCGATTGCCATTTGTTTAAGTTCATCGAGCGTTTCAATTTCTTGGACAATGTCACGTTCGTAGGTGTATTCTTTTTCATCATTGACTGATACAATAAAATCAAAATACGTCATAAAGCAATTTTTTTAAGTTGTTTGTTATTCGAGGATTGTCCATCATTGTTTGACAATGCAAAGATACGAAATAATTTCGCAGAATGCAAGTAATCTTTTGTTTTTAACGTTTAACTCAGCTCGTAACAATAGAGTTCGTTTACGATTGGTCTCGGTTCGTAAGAATCAGTATCGTCTTCGATAACCACATTACCACCGATTGTTAGATTGCTATAATCGTTATAAGCATTCTTTCTAAGAATTGCATTACCACAAATCCAAACAAAATCACCACTTATATCAGCATCATCTGTAATAAGTACATTATCAACGACACTAACACCACCATAAACTCTCGCATTTTTTTCCATAACGACATTCTTAGAAATTTCAGCATTTTCAAAAAGTTGTGCGTCGTCCTTCATTTTTGCATTATCCCACACACGAGCATTATCGTATGCAGTCGCATCATCATAAATCCAACAAGTACCTTCTTGTGAGAGATTGTGATAACCTTCTACCCAACCACCTTTATCACCTGCCTTGACATCACCAAAATCTTTGATGGCTTGGATACGGTATAATTTACCAAACATACCATTACCAAGTGTTTCATCTTCGAGAAGGGTGTATTTTTTCTTTTCTTCTTGCAACATAGCTGTAATTGTTTATTTGTTGTGTGAGGGGCTATCCCTCGTTGTTTGACAATGCAAAAGTACGAAATAAAATCGAGAAATGCAAGCAAATTCCCGATTTTAACATTTCGTTAATGTTCTAATTACCTTATTAACCAACGTAGCTATAAAGCAACTCTTTCAGTTTAGAGTTATCGTTGATAGCATTTCGTGTCTTTACACAGATTTGTCTAATACGTTCATCTGTCATATTGAAACGAATAGATAGTTCTTTATAGTCCATAGGTATATCACCAATCAAACCAATGTTACGCATAAAGATTTCTGCATCACGTTCATTGTTTGAATTTACTTTAATAATGATTTTCTTGGCTGTCTCTTCCATATTTTCTTCAACCATAGAGAATGTAAGACTATCCAAGTCTTCAAGGTTTACATTTTCATCTTGAGTTAAATTAAAACGATTTTGTTTCTTCTTACAAGTACGCATTGAAGTAACAATACAAGTGGTGGCAAATGTCTTAAATGCGACTTCCTTATCATCACTATAATACTTAATAGCCTTTTCCAAACCCATAATACCTGCATTCAAATACTCATCATATTTGATACTATCAACTGCGCCGTATGCGAATTTATTTGCTAACTTGCAAATGAGTTCATAACTCTCTTTATTAAAAGAACATTCCATTGTTGTATGAAATTTATTTGTGTAGTTAATCAATTATCATTGTATGAGGACTATCCCCTCGTTGTTTAGTCATGCAAAGGTACAAAATGATTTCGTCAAATGCAAGGAAAAACCGGATTTTAACAGTCCATTAACGTTCGGTTTTTATTTGACTTAAATCAAGTATGGATACAATACATTATTACATTATTTTACTTGTGGATAAAAACACTTTTTGTACTCCATCATTTCTGCATACATAAACATACCATGCATTTTTTTCACCTTTGAAACATCCCACATAGACAAATCAGAGAAGAATTTTTCAGCAAAAGCAAACATTGATACCATATCAGTAACGTTAGACACATTCCACCCCGAAAGGTCTGAGGTGAAATTATAGGCAAAAGCAAACATACTATGCATATTTGCCACCTTTGAAACGTCCCATCTTGATAAGTCACAATTAAAGTAATAAGCACGACAAAACATTTCTTTCATGTTTGTCACATTTGACACATCCCACTTATCGATTTTAATATGCCCAATTAACATGTCCTTAAACAAATAGGACATATCAGTGATTTGTGATGTATCAATGAAATTCAAATCTGCATCACAACCTTGACGTTCAAGTTCTTTCTCAATAATCTCACGTAATTCGACCTTTGTTTTTGGTGTTACCTTATTCATTGTTTCATTATTCTTGTTAATTGTCATAATGTTGGATTTGTCTGTTTTTTTGCCTATAATATATTGATTTTATCAATGAATCCTTCGAGTTGTGTAGAATTACTTCTCCTCAAAAAATGAAAGAATCATCTTCAAATCATCTTCTTCAAGAAAATCAATAAAAAATTCCATGTAGTCATTTTCAAGATTTTGCAAAAACATATCCAAAGTTACACCATTAGGATAATTTTCACTTTCGGAGATATATTCAAAATCACGTACAACCATGGCCTTAAGTAAATATAGAACCTTCATTCGCAATTCCACATCTGTATATAAGCCATTAACACGCTCTGCAAGTTCACAAAAACTTACACTATACTCCCAAGTTAATTTACCGCTTGGGAAAAGAGGTTCAAAATAAACACCATTTATGATTTTATCATAAATTTTCTTAATTGGATGCGGTTTATTATCAGAATCAACACAAAAGTAGGGTTGAAACGCACTATTCAAAACATTTTCCACATCAGAGTCTGAATTTGAAATGTCATTGAACCAAGAAATATCTACTTTAATCAAGTACGTAAAAATATCAAATTCTGTTTCGTTCAATCTTGAAATGTTTTTACAAAGCGTGGTACGATTCATATTATCTAATGCTTAATTGTTTGTTGTTGTGTGAGGAATATCCCTCGTCGTTTAGTTATGCAAAGGTACTACATAATTTCCCGAAATGCAAGGAAAATCTGATTTTTAACATTTCAATAACATTTGCCTTGTGAGTATGTTTCTTATTACACATGGGTGTTATACAATTTAATTTAGACTTAAGTATCGTAAGTTATTAAATTTCGGTTTTAATTCTTCCGTCATTTTTTTTGCCATTGTAAACATTTCATTTATATCAATAATCTTCGACACGTCCCATTTGGAAAGGTCAGAAATAAAAGATTCTGTGAACTTGAACATGCCATTCATATTTACAACATTTGAAGTGTTCCATTTAGACAAGTCAGAATTAAAACACCTTGTAAATGCAAACATGTAGTGCATTGTTCTAACGTTTGATACCTCCCATTTGGAAAGGTCTGAATTAAATGCCATTGTGCCACAAAACATCCCATCCATTTTAATGACTTTCGATACGTTCCACTTGGATAAGTCTGAATTAAAATTAGACGCATATCTAAACATATCTGTCATATCCTCAACACTTGAAACATCCCACTTGGAAAGGTCAGCTGTGAACTTTTCGCACATAAAAAACATGCAATACATATCCGTAACGTTCGACACATCCCACTTATCAATTTTTATGTTTCCAACGTTCAAACCATAAAATAAATTAGACATGTCAGTAATTTTGGACGTATCAATGAAGTTCAAATCAGCGTCAATTCCTTGATGATAAAGTTCGGTTTGGATTAAAGACCTAAGGGCATCTTTTGTTGTTACAGTTACCATATTTGTTTAGTTTATTATAAATTATTATAAAACAATTTGGGTGGCTACTTTCACAAGCGGCCACCCAACTAAATCATAAATGCGTCACGAAATGAAAACTATTTCCACCACCACATGGAAATCGCACTAAAAAGCCATCTTCATTGTTATTCTAAATAGGTGTTCAACCTATCAACAACACCAATTTCATTGGCAACACTTTGCCCTAAGAACAACAACCAAACTCGTCCATAGCATTTATGTCCTCAACATCTTTCCAATTATATTATACTACTTTTGAATCAAGTTTCCAAATTAAACTTGGATAATTTTGTTCAACTTACAACCAATCAAGTTGAGGCTTATCCTTCTTGAAAAAAGTCACAAAGTTTCAACAGAACAAACATGTTACATTGAGTTATGTTTTTAATGAAGGTCTTGGCTTCGTTAAACATTCCAAACATTTCAATAACATTTGAAAAGTCCCACTTAGAAAGGTCTGAATCGAACATATAAGCCCGTTGGAACATACAAGCCATATCTTCAACCTTTGACACATTCCATTTAGAAAGGTTAGAGGTAAACAATTCTGCACCACAAAACATATAAGCCATACTCTTCACCTTTGATACATTCCATGCCGAAAGGTCAGAATTAAACACCTTTGCATTACGGAACATATAACTCATGTCCTTAACCTTTGACACGTCCCATTTTGAAAGCTCTCTATTGAATGACTCTGCGCCATCAAACATATAAGACATGTCGGTTACTTTCGACACATTCCATTCTGAGACATAGCCATTGAACAACTTTGCATCTGTAAACATATGGTTCATATCCTTAACCTTTGATACATTCCATTTGGAAATGTCACCATTAAAGGACTCTGCACCACAAAACATATAAGACATGTTGGTTACTTTCGACACATTCCAACGTGAGAGGTCAGAATTGAAGGACTTCGCAAGACAAAACATGCCACACATATTGGTAACTTTTGACACGTTCCAATTAGACAAGTCTGCGTTAAATTTATAACACTCCTCAAACATGCCATCCATATCAGTCACGTTCGATACGTCCCACTTATCGATTTTGATATTACCAATGTCAAGTCCGTAAAACAAGGAAGACATATCGGTGATTTTAGACGTATCAATGAAATTCAAGTCTGCATCCGCACCTTGACGTTTAAGTTCTTTCTTAATGAGTTCAATGAGTTCTTCTTTCGTTTTCGGAGTTACTTTGTTCAGAGTTTCCATTGCTTTATTTGTTTTATTTATAACGTCAAAGAAAATAAAAGTAATTGAGATTAAAATTCATCAACGACTTCAACATAACACCAAAATTCATCACCATTTTCCGTCCATGCAGAAATCTTGTTTAGTCCTTTAGCAACCTCAAAGATTTCTTCAAGAGGACAACCTTCCTCATTATACCCCCACATCTCCATCCAATAATGAAGTCTGTCATAAAGGGTCTTTTTTTGCAACTCACAAGCCTTTCTATAGTCCCCAATAACAACACCTTTGTGTGTGCGTGTGGTTACAAGTTCGTTATATTTGACGTTTTCAGTCAAAGTGATAAGATAAATCTTCTTGTCCATTATATGGAGAGTTTATTTGTTTTACTTACAATTACAATATAGTGGTTACTTTACTCAAAATGAAAGTGTTTGGAAAATTTACCAAGGACGACAACCATCTATTTCTTTAATTTCATGTCCATCATAAATAATAGAGGTACTGCAACCACCACCTTCATCTGAATCATAATAATCTGTCTTTGTGGCAAGTTTTTCTTGTACACGTGCATCAATTATCAAATTGATATTTTCCTCCAATAGTGAAGCAAACAACAAGCGATTATTTTCATTACTAAAAAGCGTTTTAACAAGGCCAAATGTCCAATTTTCTACTTCTTGTTTGTACACTTGATGTTCCAATAGTTGAGTTAAGTATTTATTGGATGTGGCTTCACACTCACCCCAATCAGATTTACACTTAGCTAATTCTTCTTCAAGTTTAATAACACGCTTGATTAACTCATCTTTCTTGAATGTTTTCAAGTATTTTTCCTCATCCATCTGATTCATTGTTTGCTGTTCTTGTTTGTTATATGAGGACTATCCCTCGTTGTTTGATACTGCAAAGGTACGAAATGTTTTCGTGAAATCCAAGGAAAAACGAGGATTTAACATTTCATTAACGTTTAGAGGTTCTATGATTTACGTCTCAATTAAGAATATCACGATTTGTATTAAAAGTGGGGGTGGCTTTCCACCACCCCACAACGTTTTTCAATCGTCATAAATTGGCCACCCATCTTCCCCACTAATAGTTCGAACGTATGTGTTCTCGTGGTTGAAGTCCTCACTTTCATCAAACAAGCCACGCTGTTCAGCAACTTCGGCCACAATCATACCTTCAGTCCACCCCGAGTATCTTTTGGGATTATCTTTAATTTCATCCTCAACATCAACCTCAATGAATTGACGAGACACATAAACTTTTTCAATCACGACTTCGTATTTCTTTTTTGCCATAACGTTGTGTGTTTATTTGGTTGGTGGTTATTGTTTTGATTAAGGCTACTTAATTGAGTAAAAATGCCCCGAGACTTTTAACTCGGGGCTTTATTCAACTAAATGTGTGAAACTTAAAACACCCCACAAAGGCTCATTACCAACTCCATATTACATTTAGTTAGGTTCTTAATAAACGTATCAGCTCCGCAGAACATATAACCTTTTTCCTCAACCATTGAAATGCCCCATTTAGAAAGGTTTGAATTAAATTTCCGTGCATAGTGAAACATTTGAGTCATATCATTAACACGCGATACATTCCACTCTGATAAGTCAGAAGTGAAAGACTCTGCGAAGTCAAACATAAAACTCATGTCAGTTACATTCGAAACATTCCACTTGGAAAGGCCTTGGTTAAATTTCCGTGCATAGTGAAACATATAAGACATATCAGTAACATTGGACACATCCCACGTGGACACATTGCCATTGAAAGACTTTGCCCAATCAAACATGTGGCTCATATCAGTCACTTTCGATACGTTCCATGTAGATAGGGGCTGATTGAATGATTTCGCACCCTTAAACATACCTCGCATATTCTTTACATTCGACACATCCCATGTAGAGAGAGGTTGATTGAAAGACTCTGCTTCACAGAACATATAAGACATATCTTCAACACCAGACACGTCCCAACGTGATAAGTCCCCATTGAACAATCTTGCACCATCGAACATACGTCGCATATTCGTAACATTCGACACGTCCCACTTGGAAAGGTCAGCCTTGAAATATAACAGACCGCTAAACATGGCATACATGTTTGTCACATGTGATACGTCCCACTTATCAATCTTAATGTTACGAACGCAGATATCACCAATTTCTACGCCCTCAAAAAGTTCTGACATGTCTCTAATCTTAGACGTATCAATGAAGTTCAAGTCAGCATCTTCGCCTTGGCGTTTAAGCTCTTCAATAATAATGTTACGAAGCTCGTGTTTTGTTTGGGGAGTAACCTTGTTCATTGTTTTGCCGTTCTTGTTGGTTGCCATAATCTTGAATCTGTTTATTTGTTTGGTGTGTGACTATAAGATAATACCTATTTCAATAACCGAAGTAATTCTACTCATTTGAGTAATTAGTTATCCACAATCTTTCGAGTTGTGGGGGAGTTAGTCCTCCCCACAAAACAAAAGGATAGTTTTCAAATCTCGTTCATCGAGCCAATACAAGAAGTCGTCAATGTAGACCTTTTCAAAATCTTGCAAAAATACGTCCAAAGTCACATCATCAGAATATTCACGCTCTCTAACATAATCTTGAAAATCACGTTCAGCAATTGCCTTAAGTGCAATTAAAACATATTTTCTCTTGTGGGTTGCACACAACTTGTTAATGCGTTCAGCAAGCCCCTTAAATTCTTTATCTCTATTATACAAATTGACAAAGTCAAAAAGAGGAGCACCATAAATACCATCTACGATTTTATCATACACTTTCTTCATTGGGTGCATCTTGTTATCTGCATCGGGAAGAAAGTAATATGAAAAGGGAGTTCTCAAAGCATATTCTACCTTGTCGTCGGAGTTTGTCAAGTCGTTGAACCAATCAACAGGCGTGTCTGTCACATACATAAGAATGTCAAGTTCCATTTCGTTGAGGCGAGAAAGATTTTCAGAAAGTTTCGTGCGATTCATAATCTATAATGTTTAATCGTTATTGGAATATCAGATAACGTCCGACATCCTACTAATTTGAGTAATGTCTCTTGTCGTTTGATAGTGCAAAGATACGAAAGATTTTTCCGAAATGCAAGCAATCTTCCGTTTTTAACATTGCATTAACACTTAACATTTGCATCTATGGGTGTGTTTATTGTACCAATACTGCCGTAAATAGTGGGGTGGCGGAAGTACCACCCCATTGCCTGCAAATACTAATCCACTACTTCATCGGGAAAATGTTCCCATACAGATTCTTGTATAATTTTTTCAAACGTTTCCTTAAACACATAGCTGCGTATGATGGTATCACATCTAAACGGATATGCAATATATTCCGACAAGTCAATACCAAACTCAGAACAAGCCTTTTTAAGCAAGTCCATGTTTTGGCGAACGTAACTCTTTGCTTTTTTGTCGCAAGTATAAGCACCACTATTGTCGCCCGTAACCTCATCATAGAGGTCAAAGCTCTCCGTTACTTGGTTGTTGAAAATCTTTGCAAGGTTCTTCTTGATGTCCTTCTTTACAGCCTTGTAGTAGTCGTACTTTTTCATTGTCGTTTATCTGATGACGTTATGTGAGGAATATCCCTCGTTGTTTGACAATGCAAAGGTACTACATAATTTCCCGAAATGCAAGCGAATTCCCGATTTTAACCTCCGTTAATGTTTGTGTTAAAAAAATTAACGATTTTTTTTAGGACGTGTTGGAGACTATACTCTTTGGTATCATCCAAACCCATCAAAAGCCAAGGTCGCTATTCTTTGATACTGCAAAGATACGAAATGATTTTGAGAAATGCAAGTACTATTCCGTTTTTAACATTCCATTAACGCTTGGTTCTGTTGATACTTGTTCTTTTTCCTTATAAGCGCATTTCTTCTTATTAGCTTAGTGTTGCCCAATCAAAGGAAGAAAGATGCAGGAGAAGGGATATATAATGTCGTAAATGTGGTAAAACAAAAAAGCTGCCCCACGTTTATCTGTGGAGCAGCGCATATATTAGTTTACAAGAAAGAAAATGCCGTTCTTATGTTTTACGAAAGGTGCAAGTTCTGTGTCGTAGAATGCTTGAAAATCGATGCTCGGGAAAATCCACAGAGGGAATCTATCTAATTTCTTCGCAATGTATTTTGCAAACTCTTTTTCGCTTTTGAACTTTCCAAAAACCATTTGTGAGTTAAATGCCTTCATAACTATGGTGTTTAATTGTTTGACAATCACTATTCGTTTACAATGCAAAGATACGAAATGTTTCCACTAAATGCAAGCAAACTTCCGTTTTTAACATTACCTTAACATTTGAAGTTTAGATAGTCAGTTATAACGTAGCATTGTTCTTTGTCCTTATATTCTACCTTAATGTCGTTGTTGCTTGGCGTTGTTTGATATGCCATACGATATAGGTGATATGTTTCACCAACAAGGTCATTCAAGGTTGTACCATCTTCAAACGCTGTTTCATCATAGGTCATCTGTAAATCATCCAATGTTATGATGATATTGAAATGTTTTTCGCTCATAACCTTATTTGTTATGTAATTGTTAAATTCCGTAAAACCATGTTAGCAAATTGGTTCATGTGTTTTGCGTAAACTTTTCCATAGGCTTCTTGGTCAAATATTTCTTGTTCATCTGTAACCTTAACAATCAAAGCGTCACTTGATAGGAGTAAGCTATTACAATAATTGATTTGCTCTTGCTGTTCATCAGTCAATTTATTTCTGTAACCTTCAATTTCATTTTTTAACTCTTCGATACGACTGATAAAGATATCAACGGAACTCTTATTGCTTGTTGTGCCCTCTTGCAAAAGAAAATCGTGTGTGGTCTTGTATGAATCCATAACTTATATGTTTATGTTAAATGTGGTTATTAACTTTACTCCTTATACTCGATTTTGATTTCATAAAGTGGATAAGTGAGTTTAAGGTACTTCAACTCGCACTTAAATTCAGTTTCATAAACTGCGTATACTTTAATAACGTATGTACTACCATCACTATTTTCACGCGTTGTTTCACCATAAAAAGTAGGATAAAGTTCACTACCAATCTTGGTGTAGATTTCTTGCACGTTATAGAATTTCATATAGCGCAGTCGGAAGCCATCACAGAGATATAGTGTTTCATTTTCATATCCCAAAACGTCCTTAATAAAAGGTGGGGAATTATCTTGCCACTTATCGTAGGTTTTAGTACTTTTATTGTACATTCGGTATGTCACCTTAGGATGCAAGATATCAAAGTAATAATCTTGTGCTGCAAGGTTGAAAGTCACGCAGATAAAGAGAAGAACCAAAGCAATTTTTTTCATTTGTGTTATTTGTTTGATGATGTTGTGTGAGGAATATCCCTCGTTGTTTGATGATGCAAAGGTACAAAACAAATCTGATATATGCAAGCAAAATCGGACTTTTAACATTCCATTAACGTTTGCGTTAATTTATTTAACACTTTTTTTTTGGAGTGGGACGGAGACTATACTTTTTGGTCTCACCCAAACCTACCAAACGGCAACTCACCCTTGTTTGACAATGCAAAGGTACGAAACAATTTCGAGAAAACCAAGCAATCTCCTGAATTTAACATTTCGTTAACGCTTGGTTCTTTGTTTATATCTATTTATTATTGAAAATAAAATAATCATAAAATTAGCAAATGAAATTAGGTAGTCACAACACTATGACTTATTTAAGGCCAAAAGTTTTTTGGCAGCGTTTATTGCCATTTATTGGTAGATGCCAATCAGTTGATTATAAGGTTCAGCACTCATTGGGGGCTGTTGGTTATGATTTAAGGCTGTTTTGGGATAGTGATGGTCAGTTAGAATATAGGCATGGTTTTCTGCGTTTCTCAGCCGATAATATAGATGAGGTACTAAGTTATGCAGAATCAAATAATATCATCGTTAGAGTGCTATTAGAAGTACGTTCTTATAATAAGGGCTTGATTGGTAACATTGATGAATTACGTTCAAGGTTCAAGGATTATTGTTCTGAAATCGAAGAGAAATATCCTTCTATTCTATTCTTTGGTGGTCAAGAATCGGGCAGCGGTGAAAAGCTATACACGTTCAAGAGTGATACGGGTGATTTGGCAATTGAAGAGTTACATAGTTCTGTTACAAGTTTGTTTAATAGCAACAACAAGTTTCTTAGAATGATAGATGACTTATTTCCAATCATATACTCTCTAATCAAGAATGAGAAAAATATAAGGGCTTATCAAAACAATAAGGATAAAGAGAACACGTATTTATACGTGGACTATATTGAAGTACAATAAAGAAAAACCACCTTACATGTGTTTATGTAGGGTGGTTTTATAGTGTCAGTTGTTAGCGTTTGAAATAGTAGTTATCTTCACACCAAAATACGCTGTCAAGCACACTAAGAATTGTATCATGTGTCATCTCTTCTTCCTCAAGGTCTACGTTGTATTTTTCAAGATACCAACTTGCGAAAGAATAAACGTCATCAAACATGCCAAAAAAGTTTTTTTCAAACTTTTGGATTGTCTCTTTTTCCGTTCCGAGGTTTTGAATGTAAATTAGAAACGCAGTTGTCTCAGTCTCATCTAAGTTATTAGCAATATAATGAAACAACCAAAACACCTCTTCGGTCATTTGTCCTTTATTACATCGTGCGTTCAAGAAATCAGCAAGCTCATTCTCACTTTCATCTTCACCTTCAAAGGTTAGATTAGTAATAACGTTAGGTGCGAAGAATGAGTTAAAGTCGGCAAGATTGGAAAATTCAAAATCGTTGCACTCAATCGTTTCATTGTTAGAAAGAGTAATCAATAAAGTAAGCATACTTGTTCTATTTGTTATTGTTATGTGAGGAATATCCCTCGTTGTTTAACGATACAAAGATACGAAATGATTTCGTGAAATGCAAGCAATCTTCAGTTTTTAACATAAAAAAAAAGTGGCACGTGTTTCACAACAGATGCCATTTGCACAATAAAATCAAAAAAGTGGTACGTGTTTCACAACAGATGCCACCAATACACAATAAAATCAAAAAACAAAACAATGTACTCGAAGTGGGAGTCGAACCCACACGGACGCAATGTCCAATGGATTTTAAGTCCCTCATGTCTACCATTCCATCATTCGAGCAGAACCTTTGACTT
>ERZ772770.63-NODE-63-length-24001-cov-3.6756_pt1 | contig 24001 bp, 24 predicted proteins | sample MGYA00511361_ERZ772770 | MGnify/ENA primary metagenome ERZ772770 (study PRJEB29015, sample SAMEA2738026) | human oral metagenome | biome: human oral; feature: human-associated habitat; material: saliva | place: China | collected 2251 ... | reverse complement strand
TTAGCAGCGTGAAGGGTGTTGCAACCACCCCTAGAATCTGGCGTCCCTTGATAGACGTTTATACATCAATATCTGTATCATGCTGTATGAACGTCTGTTGTAGAGGAGGTGTCTACTTTGATGCTTGACGAGCTTGTAAGTTACATCGACGCCGAGGGTGGGGTGGCTTACTCTTCGCAGCTGAAGGGTGCTGGATTTTCTGCGGGACTTATCTCTTATGCGAGTGAAGCAGGCCTTATTGATAGGATTTCACGCGGTATCTACTGCACGCCTGATGTTTTCGAAGATGACTTTCTTGTGATTGGGACGCGTTGGCGTAGGTGTATTTTTTCGCATAACAGCGCGTTGTATCTAAATGGATTATCAGACAGGCTTCCGGTGGTGCAGTCCGTGACCGTACCTAGGGGGTATAACCCGGTCAGGCTGATTGAGGAGTTCCCAGGCATTCAGATTCACTGGGTTCGCCCTGGTATTTACGAGCTTGGCGCAACAGATATTATGACGCCGTCAGGTAATAGGGTCAGGTGCTATAACTCTGAGCGTTCGATCGCTGACCTGATTAGGCAAAGGAAGCTGGCTGGTGTTGATGCTCAACTTGTGCGTGACGCTATTGGTGGATACTTCAATAGCCGTGAGAAAGATCTTCATGAGTTGGCGCGCATGTGTGAAGCGCTCGGAGTAAGGCGCGAGTTACAGGTATACCTGGAGGTGTTGTAATTGGTAACTATTCGCAATGATGCGAGCCTTAGAGGCAAGATTCGATCTGTTGCAAAAAGAGCCGGGCTTAGACCTCAGGAGCTACTGCAAATGTATCTATTTGAACATTTGTTGCTTCGTCTTGAGAAAAGTCCCTATGCTGAGAAATTTGTTCTCAAAGGTGGACTGCTAATTGCGTCGATGATTGGTGTTTCCCTACGTACTACGATGGATATGGATACGACTGTAGTTGGCATGTCACTGGATCGCGCAAATATTGAGCGTGCGATAAAAGATATTTGTGGTGTCGATGTTGGTGATGAGATGGAGTATGTTTTTGAACGTATCGAGCCTATTCGAACCGATGATGAATATGCGAACTGGCGTGCCCATGTTCGGGTGAGATACGGAAGAATGAACGCGCCTGTAAAAGTAGACATCACAACAGGTGACTCTATAGTTCCAAAACAAATCGAATACCCATATCCGATGATGTTTGAAGATGGAGCAATCAATGTGTTGTCTTATCCTGTGGCGACGATACTGGCTGAGAAATTTGAAACCGTTGTTGTCAGGGGTGTAGCCAATACGCGTGGTAGGGATTTCTATGATATTTATGCATTCCTGAAACTTTATAACGAAGATATTGATTTTGTTCAGGTAAAGCAAGCTCTAACTGCGACGGCAATAAAACGGGGTTCCTCGTCTAGCGTTGCCGACTACAAGTATAGGTTGGAAGAGATTAGAGCTTCTGAAACTATGTTGTCTGTGTGGAGTGAGTATACGAAATTAACACCATATGCATCTGCCATATCGTTTATTGATGTTGTGAACGCGGCGATACAGCTTGGTGATTCAATATTTGCTAAATCTAGTAACACATAAAGGCATAGTGGTTGGGCTGATGGAAGCTGTGTCTAGATGAATTTGCCGGTGAGGCTTGTGGGGCAGGCTTTGATTTGAGCGGGGGAGCCGGTGGCTACCACCTGGCCACCGGCCAAACCTCCGCCAGGGCCCATATCCACCACATAGTCTGCGCTGCGGATTACGTCTAGATCATGTTCAATAACCACCACGGTGGCGCCTTTAGTAATCAAACTGGCAAACACTCCCATTAGGGTCTGCACATCCTTTGGGTGCAGGCCAATAGTGGGTTCATCAAACACAAACACCGAATCGCCCTGGCCCCGGCCCATCTCACTGGCAAGCTTTAACCGCTGTGCCTCGCCACCAGAAAGCCCCGGTGTCTGCTCGCCAAGCGTCAAATAGCCCAAACCCAAATCGTGCAGCACCTGCAATTTCTTGCTCACCCGGCTAAGGCCCGCGCAAACAGTCAAAGCCTCATCCACACTCATAGCCATCAGGTCAGGCAGGCTGTAAGCGGCGCCGTCGTCGAAAAAGCACCTAATTTCGTGAGCCGCACGCCCATAACGAGATCCGCGACAATCGGGGCAGCAAATCTCGACGTCGGGAAGAAACTGCACATCAAGGGAGATCTGCCCAGTGCCGTCACAAGTGTCGCAACGCAAAGAACCAGTGTTATAAGAAAACGCGCCAGCCGTAAGCCCACGGTGGCGGCCAGATTTCGAGCCGGCCTCAGCGGCAAGTTTGGCTCCATACTGCTTAGCCGCCTCGGACCTGGCGAAATGCTTACGCAACTCATCATGCACCCCCGCATAGGTGGCCACAGTCGAGCGCACATTAATACCAATCGGGGTGGCGTCAATGAGCATAACTCGGCCAATACCCGGTGCCTCCAACCAGCGCACATGCCCCGGCAGCTCCTGACCAGCAATTCGCGCCTGCAAAGCCGGGATCAGGCTCTCAAGCACCATGGTGGTTTTACCTGAGCCCGAAACCCCAGTCACCACTGTGAGTCGTCCCTGGGGAATATCCACCTCAAGTGGCTGCACCGTGTGGATCGCGTCCGTGACTAGGCGGATACTGCCGCGCTCAAAAAGATCCGCCCGTGCCGGCTTGGGCTGGTTCTGCTGCCTCAGATACGGCCCAATAATCGACGCAGAATCGTCCATGACCTGCGCAACCGTACCCTGGCAAACCACCGTGCCGCCGTCGGAACCAGCGCCGGGCCCCATCTCAATGAGGTAATCACTGTGGGTGAGCACCTGAGTGTCGTGGTCAACCAAAATCACCGAGTTACCATCCGCCAACAGATCATCCATCACCCCCGTCAAACCCTTGAGATTATGCGGGTGTAAGCCAATCGAAGGCTCATCAAGCACATACAGTACGCCCGTGGTACGGTTACGCACCGCCCGCGCTAGCTGCACGCGTTGGCGCTCACCGGTAGAAAGCGTGGATGCCGCACGATCCAACGCCAAGTAGCCCAGCCCCAGGTCAAGCAAGCGTTGGGCGGTGTCAAAGAAAGCCTCACAAATATTTTGGGCCATGGGACGCAGCATCTGCGGCAGTGAGTCGGGCACCCCCTCAACCCACCCCATCAGCTCAGACAGGGTCATTTGCGAGGCCGTGTCCAGACCAATACCGCGCAACCGGGGCGCCCGGGTGGCTTCAGACATACGGGTGCCGTGACACTTAGGGCAAGTGTCCTCTTTTAAGAAACGCTCCAGGCGCTTCATGCCCTTTTCATCTTTAACTTTAGAAAGCGCATTTTCGACCGTATAAATGGCGTTGTAATAGGTGAAATCCATTTCGGCCGACTGGTTAGTTTTAGGATTTACGTAAATAATGTGCTTTTTTAGCGCTGGGCCGTGGTAAACAATCTCCTGCTCCGCCTCAGTTAGCTCCTTGAATGGCACATCGGTGCGCACACCCATCTCGCGGCACACGTCTTTCATCAGGGCCCACATCAGCGTGCCCCACACTACGACGGCGCCCTGATCAATGCTCAGGTTCTGGTCCGGCACCAGCGCCGCAACATTCACGCTGCGGGTCAGGCCTGTGCCCGAGCAAGTTTGGCAGGCTCCGCGTGAGTTAAACGCCAGGTCCTCAGCGCCAGGGCCATAAAATTTTACGCCGCAGGTGGGGCAGGTAATTTCAGCCATGCGGGCGACGTCGAATGAGGGCTCAACGTAGTGCCCGTTAGGGCAGCGGTGGTGGGCTAGGCGCGAAAACATCAGTCGCAGACTGTTGGCTAGCTCAGTCATGGTTCCGAAAGTACTGCGGATTCCGGGCACGCCCGGCCTTTGCCGCAGCGCCAACGACGCCGGCACGTAACGCACTTCGCTCACGTCAGAGCGTTGGGCTTGGCTCATGCGCCGGCGCGTGTAGGTGGACAGTGACTCCAGGTAGCGGCGTGAGCCTTCCGCATAGAGAACCCCCAGGGCCAGGGAGGATTTACCTGAGCCAGATACGCCAGCAATACCAACGATTTTATTTAGCGGAACATCAACGTCTAGGTTCTTCAGATTGTGCACGCGCGCCCCGCGCACCTCAATGGTCTGGGGTTTTTGGGTGCGGGCGGCCCTCTGCGGGGCGGCACGCTGCGAGGTAATTGGCGACGGCGCCGCCTGGGACTCTTCGAAAGCGCGCATTTTTCCTCCAAGCAGGCGCGACGCCACCAGGGTTGTAACCAGCTGCGGCCTGCGAGAGAAATTATCCCACACAGGCCGCAGCTTTAGCGCGCAGTCGGCGTCGTGCTTTTGCTGGCTTCTAAGCGAGCTGGGTAGGGGGCGTGGGGTGGGAACTCTAGATGTTTGTCCTTTTTACCCTTTTAATCCTGCTCTAGAGGGGCAGTTAAAGGCACGATGGCGGGGCGCAAAACTGCAGCTAGACGCTGGTTGCTGCCAGTTGCCTGACTGTAGAAACGCGCTGCCACGAATTCCTTGCAGGCGGGGGTGCCTGGTCTGTTACTGGTGGGTGTGCCTGGTTTATTGCAAACGGGGGTGCTCGGCGCAAAAAGCGCAGGATCAAGCTTCCAACCGGCTTGCTCAGACAGCTGGGAGAAAAACACGAACTGCGTGCGTGTATTGCCCTCGCGGAAACTGTGGATAACGTTCAACTCGCCCCAAATTTCAGCCAGCTCTGTCACGAAAGTTTCATGATCCAAGCCGCGCAGCAGATTCATTTTGCTAAGCCTGCGATATTGCTCATTGGCCGCCTGCCCTAAGGCTGGGCCTGCTGGATAGTACTGGTAAGACATTTGCGGAGCAGTCGGATCTCCTGGCGGGTAGTGGACAACGTCTGGGCCAGACTTGACCATGAACGTGCCCAGGGGAGCAACCCGTTCCTGGCCTGCCCACTCATAGATATCTTGGAAAATATGGTGGTGAATTGCCTTCATGTGGGCGTAATCGAAGTTGCCTTTGATCGGCGTTTGCGCCAGTTCCAAAATTCTAGAGCTAGCGTAGCCCTCTTCCAGAAAGCGTAGCTTGACAGCGTCAGGTTCCCCATATGGGTTGCCAGGAGTAGTGAATTTATTGCGTAACACCGAGGTGCCAGGGATGAAGTAATCCTCCCAGGTGCGAAAAACTTTGCGTGCCATCAGCCTTGCACGTGCTTTCTGATTGCTGCGCGTGCCTGTTCGCCGGTTAGGTTGCCACAGGCCTGCTGTTCCAAAATGTTGCACAGCGCCAGGTCGGTGACTTCGTGGCCTGCCAGGGCCAAAGCCGCCTTGGCAAATGCGAGCTTTTCTGCGGGGGTGCGATTTCCGTAGGTGCAGTTTAGGGGTTGCGTTTCTGCGTTATCTGCGCCGACGGCGTCACTGCGGCTTGTGGCAGCATCGCTACGTGCGCCGACGGCGTCGCTGCGGCCAGGGCGGTCAGCGCCGTGCTTAGGGCGGTCAGTGCTGCGGCTTGTCATGGGCGGCCTGCTCGCGGTTGATAAGAATCTGTTGCACTTGGTGGAAACGCTCAGCAAGGCCGGAAGGCTCTGCGTAGATATAGGTTCCACGTATACCGCGAGTTAGTAAAACCTTGTAAATATTTGCAACATAACGACGTAGACGCTCAGGAGTTGTTTTTTCGTTCGCAACCTTATTGTTTGCCTTGCCGCGTTTATCGTGATAGTTGTTTTTGTTAACTCGATATTTCCCAGATTCATCTAGTTCAACATCTGCGCCGATGATTACGCCGGCATAGTTCAGGTCATAACCCTGAATGGTGTGGATTGAACCTACCTCTTGAAAAGCTGTAGGGGAGTGCACCCAAGATTCAACAGTGCGATTCCATCGCATAGTTACCCCGTCCAACTCAAAGTCGTAGGGTGCTGAATCCGACTTGTCACCTTTACTGATCCACGGCCAGGCATAGCCGGCAACCATGCGCGAAAGGCCATACTCTTCTTCGCGCCTAGTTAGCGCTTCGTGCATCTCCTTGAAATTAGTGAAGATCCTAAAGTCGTATCCACTGAAGTCAGGGACGTCACTTTCTTCAATGGGGCGATCGCCAAATAGAGTATCTATAAGTGCCTTGTATTTATCAATTTCTGACAGCTTCATACGCATTTGGCTGTGCAGCTGAAAATATAATTTGTTTGTAATTGACTCTGCTATGACAGATTCCCACACCTTGGAACTCATGTCCGCAGGACGTACAGCTTGAGTGGGGTCTAGCAGCAAAACCAGATTCTTTGAGCAGGTTCGCATCCAGTCTAGCTGATTGTGCTGGTCACCCTCTTTATCTGCTTCTCCATAAAGAGCGCGATTATTGTCGCGATACATCTTAAACACACTACCGTTTGCCTGTGTCGAAAAACGGTTAAGTCTATGCGCTTCGTCGACTATTAGCAGATCGTATTTAGTATTCTCATTCAGAACTATCTTTGGGACGTCAAAAGGTGATAGAACCATTTTATTGCTAAGTCCATCTACCGATTTAAAAACTCTTTTGATAGTTTGCCGTAGTGAACTTTGGGGGATTACAATCCCAATTCGTAAGGGCCTCTTGGTGGCGGCTTGTGTTAAAGGTAGAGCATCTTCCTCGGTGGTGATAGGTCGTTCAGAGCTGTAGTCGGCGATTAGCTTTATTAAATAGACTGCAAGAATAGTTTTACCTGTTCCTGCTCCGCCTTGGATGATGAACTCTTGTAACGGACTCTTCTTGTCTGAAAGACTGCTAATGATTCGTTCAGACAGGGATGTAACTACATTCTCTTGTTCTTCGTTTAATTGCTTGAATGGAGAGTATTTGTATAGATCTGAATTTTCAATATCAGGCTTTGACTGACTGAATAACCCGTAGGATGAGCGCAGGCTTTCGAAAATTTCATTAAAAATTTCACGATAGCTATCGCGCTGATAGTAGTCAGCGTCAACGATGCCGTGATTTGCGTTAAGAACTGTCTTCTTGCCATCGCCAGTGAAAAGGTTGATAAGAATAGATTCAAGCTCTAGGCATACAGACTTATTGAACTTTTCATGTATGACAACATGTGTAACGTCGAGCTTGTTCTTCTCAACAGTTTTAAGGTGCTGGCTCATGCGCTTGTTGTAGTCAAGCGTTTCACCTACATACACTTCTTTACTTGAAGTCAGGATATAAACTACAGGCCAGTTTTTTAGGCGAGTATCTGTTTTGACAAGAGTGGACACTGAATCCGGCTCGAATTTAGTCCGCTTAATTTCATAACTGGTCATATTTCGTGCTCCGCCCCTTGCTGAGCGATACTGGGTATTTTTCCCTGGTTTTCACTAGCTTCTGAGAAATAAGGTCATCTGGTTTTACACCTAGTTTCATGGCCAGAAAGTGGCAGTAGGTAAGTACGTCTGCAAGTTCTTCTTTGACTGCATTTACGTCTTCTGGTTGCCCCCATTGGAAACATTCAAGCAGCTCCCCAGCCTCTATCGCAATAGACTTCGCCAGGTTTTCCGGGGAATGAAACTGCTCCCAGTCGCGTTCGTGCGCAAACTCCCGTAGCTCGCTGTCGACGTCGGTTCTAGCCATAGTGTGACTATACAAAGATCTGATGCTGCGGCGCTAAATCCTACTGAGAATTTGGTATGGCCGGGTCTCTGTGCTGTGCGTGGTGATGCCGTTACTACCTGCACCAACCGCGTCAATACGCCTTGCGACAGCGTCACTACATGCGGCGACGGCGTCTCTGCGGCCAGAGTGGTTAGTGTTGTGGCTTCGCAGGGGCGGCCCGTCGTTTCTCCCGAAACACCATTCTATCAGGCGTAATCGACAGAAATGAAGCATCACTAGGAAACTTTGTATCGTCAGCGCTGCCTGTATCAGGTACGTAGTATTACTACTTTCGTAGTGCTCGGCCGTCCTGTGACTCTCTCTGCCAAAATGTCTTAAAATGGCTGATGAGTTAGGTAAGATATCGTACGTCCACCAATCAATGATGCGTGAGGGATGAAGTAATGGCGCGAGGCTACCGGGCGATTCTGGAGCTACCCGAAAAAGAAGATGCGCACAAAATCGCTTATCGACTGTTCAGTAAGTGGTTTGAAGATAAATACCTTATCCCTGCAGGGAGACTGGAAGCGGGATTTAAAGAAGATGGTATTTATCGCTTTGGTAAATTGAAAGTTAAAAGACGAACTTCGCAAACTGAGGAAGTTACGGTTATTAGACTACGAGAGTCCAGTAAAGATCGACATTATCATCGTCAGTTATTGGAACTTGTACACTCTTCAGGTGGAAACGGTCGTTGGCGTACGCGCATGTATGCGATGGCAGCGACAAAAGAGTCTAGATACAAACAAGTTATTTGGATTGAGGTGGAACCTCCACTCTCTGCGAACTGGGATGCCAAACGTCCGAATCTGGTCTGTGATCTTGTTGAGCAGTATGACGTTCATGAGAGCGGAATTCTAATAAGGAAATCAGTTACAAATGTTATTAATGAGGATGAGGTAGATGAACTAGTAGAACGGATCTACGACAGTCGTCGACGTATAGCGATTGTTGTCGCCTCACCTATCTCTGATGACTCTGATGCAAAAGCGCATAACCGATGGCAATCAGTTTTGAATACACTCACAGACGATTCACTTGGCTGCGCTTCATATTTCTTACTGGAACCAAGTGTCTATAATTATTTTTGCAATAAAGTTGGTGAACTTGGGCTTGCGAAGGGATGCTTACGAACTTATCTACCTGGAGTGGATCCTGGAGATCAATTAGATTTAAAACGACACAAGATACTTACGTCTTCAACTCTGTACCACGGTCTAGATAAGAATGGTAAATTTCGGCCGCAACTGTCGCGTATTATTGCTCAAACTCCTTGTACCTATTTGTGGGAAAAAGGTCTCGACGGAGAACTTGGTAGCGCAGAAAAAGTACTGAAGGGGCAAAAGCTGAAGGCCCCTACGTTCCGTCTTGCTCCTGAGGCGGAGGGTCGTTCTGAAGTTATTGAGGACGAGAAGCTATTACCGCTAGAACCTGTTAATAATATTAAGCATCCTACAGTTGATGAAGCTAAAACGCGGACGAAAAAGGCTGATACTTACAAGGAAAAAGTATCTTCGGTTGCTGCGGACCATAAAGAAAGAGCCGTTGTTAAGGGCAATAGTATATGGCGTTTCAAGTGGTTTAATAACCTTGTGTCATTGATTAGACATTTTTCGGCGGAATTTACTCCAAAAAGTCATTCGGATATGGTGAATGGTGTTGAGATTCTATCTGCTGGTTTTAGCTCAATTTATGCAAATTATGATACTTTAGTTCAAAAAACAAATAACCTAAAACAGGATTTTGCGAAAGAAAAGAAGGATCTGCAGCAGCAGATAGATGCCTACGAAACTCTTCTCGATCAGGCTGACGAGAACGATCACGTATATGATGAACTAGCTCAAGTTAAGAAAGCGTTTGAAGAACAAGAAAATGAGCGCAGTGATGAGCGTAGGAGAATTCGAGAACTCGAGGACAAGGTACGGAAACTAGAGTGGAAGGTAAACCATCCCGATCCTGGAGAACAGGAATTTTATTACGAAGAAAATTGGCTTTATACTCCACCAAATGATATGGCTGATCTTTTCGACCGTATGACTGCAGGAGGCGCTTGGTCAGCTGTCTGTAAATATGTAGAGTTTTATGATTCAGATAGTATGCTTGGTGAAATATTGGAGCTTGATGCCAAACCCGAAACGTCGCAATATGCAGAACGTTTCTGGGAATTTATCCTAGCGCTCCGTAGTTATATGCAAGCCTTGGAGAATGGAGACTTTCAAGGAGATGTGCATTCCTATCTAGGTGAGAGTGGTGTGTGTTCGCAAAGACGCCATGCTCCAACCGAAAGTGAAACTGTTAAAAATAATCCTCGATTGCGAGGAGAACGGACATTCGCCGTTCCGCTCGAAGTGGATAAGCGAGGAAAAATTGAAATGTATGTGCATTTCAAAATTAACGGCATGAATTATCTTCGAATGCATTACTATGCTGACACTCGTCGTACCCATAAGGTTTATATTGGCTATATAGGTCGTCATCTAACTAACACTAAGACAAACTAACTATGCAGTTAGTAAGAACTTAGAAGAGACGGCGTCCCTCGTCTGTGGGCGAACTGCGCCGTCGTAAGCAAAAGCAGGCATAGACTTACGCTAGTTATAAACGTAAGGAGGGGCAGATGGGTGCCCAGGACGTACCGAAAGTGCATGACCCCAGTTTTCGTGGGGACATGATTATTCGCTTCCTACCTGACAGTGACCAGGTGCTAGCCCGCATGGACCGCTCTACCGTGCAGGTGTTTACGAATCTGGCAGATTACCTGCAGCTTTATGGGCCGTACGTGGATCGTGTGGGCTATCCGGACGGCAAATACCTGTGGCACCGGCCCGTCGGGGAGCGGCCCACCTACTTTGAGTATCGCTCACTGGATATATTCGCCCTAAACGACCCCTACTACAGCTACGAAATTAAGCAGCTGCCGCAGGGATGCTCGATCCGCACCGGTATTAACGTGCCCTACTTTGATCTGCCCGGCGGTGCGCGCCAGGTGCAGTTTCTAGCCGAAGACATTGTGTTGACCGCTATTGAATGCCTTGAACTGGGGATTTTGACTGGGAGGTCAGAATAATGTGGTGGCAAGTTGCTGAGCTGTTTCACTTTGCGGAGACGGCAGGGGCGCAGATTCGGCTCCGTGACGCCGACGCACTATCGCTGACCTGGGATTGTGGACGCAGCTGGCAGCACGTGTGGAACACCAGCGGTGAACACGCCCAAGCTTTTTACGGCGAAAGCGAGTACGCCGAGGCTCGCGTTCCCACCATGATCAGCGACTACAGCGAACTCATGCTTAACTGGGCAGTGCTGCGCATTGGCCGCAAAGCGCGCTTTTACAAGGGCTGGGAGGCGATCCGGGTGCCTGCAAGCGCCCAAAGCGTGGATCCGCACTGGGGCTTTGAACAGCTCTCGCTGATCAGCGGGCGCCTGACCAGAGACGGCAAGCCCGTACCAATGCAGCTGCGCACCATCTTCCCTGACCACTACGAGCTCAACCAGTTCTCGCATGTGGCCGGAATGAGATTCAAAGACCTACTGGCGGCCTTCAAAGACCCAGCCGGCGGCATATTGGCCAACTGGGTGGAGCCGGCGCCAGACTCTGAGCGCCCGCAGGGTGCTGAGAAATCAGAAAGCTCCAAATAGGTTGGCTGTGAGGCCAGCTTAGAGTGACGATAAGGCCAACTTAGAGTGATGGCAAGGCCGGCTTGCACCGGCGCTAAGGACAGCTCAAAAGCGCTAGAAAATTTTTAAATATTGCGGCGGGCACCAAGCTTGCCGCGCTTGATAGGTGTGTAAGGGAAAAGTATGGGTAAATGGTTTAATCAGGCCGCAGAGATTGAGCGCTTGCGCAAGGAAAACCACCGGTTAAAAGCGCAGGTCAAGAGCCTTGAGTTGCGTCTAGGGGGCAGTTACGGACAGTCGGGAACCAGTGATTACAGCCAGCCGGGCGCCTATGGGGACGCTAGCGAGTACGCTCAGGGTACCTACGGGGCCGGCGACGGCGTCGTCGGGGCTGGGGCTGCAGGTTACGAGGCCGCTGCCTGGCTGGAACTAACCCCAGAAGAACTCCATTTAGTGCGGATGGGCAAAAAAATCAACGCCATCAAAATTTACCGAGACCGCACCGGGGTTGGCTTGGCTGACGCCAAAGCCGCCATCGACGCGGTTGGTTAGGAGGAACCATGCTGTTCATGGGTCATCGTGAGGACGACGGCTGGCTACGGTCTACCTTCAACCTAACTTTCCGGGCCTCATGGGAAATGATGCTACAAGGGGTTTATGAAGCCTGGCATTACTTCGCTAATGTTGAAATCCTGGTTGACCATAAGCCGATTGAAATTAAAACCCCTGAAGACATTCTCAAGATCCCCGAAGACCGCAATATTGCAATTCGTGGATTGCTAATGGTGGCTAGGACTAATGTAGAAATTGTTTTCTACAACCAAGTCCACTTCATCAACGTCTATGTTGAGTGCAACAATGAAGAACTAAAAAACCTGGACTACGAGCACTACAACAAATTTATTGGCAAATTCATTGACAATATGGAAATCGCCATGAATATGCCCGAGGAACAACTCAAAGCCGGCAGGTAGCTGGCAGGTAGGCGGCGTTGCGGCGTGGGCTTGTGTGTTGCGGTGCAGGATTGTCGCGTTACAGCGCAGGCCTTGTGCGCTGCGACCTTAGCTTGCTGTGCTGCAGCGCGAGCTGCGCCGAATAGTAGCTGGTCACAAGCCTGCGTGCTGAGCCAAAGTGGATCAAGACTGTATGGAGAACTGCAATGATTTTAATTGGTGAGAAAGAAGAAAAGGGCTGGGTTCACGCCAACTACCGGCTCACCCGCCCGGTTTCGTGGCAGCAGCTACTAAAAGCGGTGCACGGGGTTTATGGCTATTTCAAAAAAACCGAGATCCTAGTGGATGGGTTACCAATCCAGATTGGTCAGCCGGAAGAAATATTGCAAATCCCTGAGTCTAGCGCTATTTCTATTCGGGGTGTGCTAACAATTATTGACGTGCCCGTGGTGGTAACCTTCTACAACCAGGCCGACTATGTAAACGTTATGGTTGCCTGCGCAAACGAAGAATTCCAAAACACTAACTACGAAAAGTTCAACAAATCAATGAGTCAAATCATGGATAGCCTTGAACTAATGATGTACATACCCACAGCTAAGTAGAACTGATAGGCTGTTTAGAACCCCAAAAGCTTGCGGTAAATCTGCAAATCTTCGTCGCCAAAGACGTTGAAGACAACATCCATTTGCGCCTGGGTTGCCTTCAACCAGCGCTGCACAGTGTCAACCGCAACCTTTGCCGCAGCTTCCTTGGGATAGCCAAACACGCCGGTGCTGATGCAGCAAAAAGCCAGCGACTTCAAACCGTTTTCCTGCGCCATATCTAGACACTGTAAATAGCTGCTCATCAGCTTATATTTCCCAATGTCTGGCAGTGCCGGGTTATAGATTGGCCCAACCGTGTGAAGCACATGCTTAGCCGGTAAGTTATAGCCGCCAGTGATTTTGGCGTGCCCAGTGGGTTCCTCATGGCCCTGGGCCTGCATCAGCTGCGCGCATTCAAGCCGTAGCTGCACGCCAGCAAAAGTATGGATAGCGTTGTCAATACAAAAATGTCCCGGCTGCCAGCACCCCAGCAGCTGACTATTGGCAGCATTAACAATGGCGTCAACCTTTAGCCGGGTAATGTCGCCTTGCCACAGACGAATCCGGGGATTAAGCGGGCTGACGGCGGCGTCGTCGAGACTAGAAATACCAGCCTGAGCCAGCAAACCAGCAAGCAACTCATCCTGTTTTTCCAGCCAAAAAGGGGAGATAGGTGCAGGCTGGCGGGTGTTAACCAAGGCACGGAAGTGTTGCCACAGCTCATCAAAGCCCTGCACCTGTGGGAAAGCGAAATTACGCTCCGCACATAGCTGCGCCACCAGCTCCGATAGCAGCGCCTCCTTTTTACTTTCTAGCATTGCCAGCCTCCTTTAACTCCTTTAACGCCTGCGTTAAGACCCGGTGAATGTCACCATCTATAAGAATAGAGCGTTCACTGATCTCAATCGGGGCTTGGGCCTGGCCAAAATTAATGCAGGCGTAAGTTGCCAACGGATTGGCGTAAGTACGCTGCCAGAAAGGGTATTTAATGATGCCGGGAGTGTTGGCGCCAACCCCCAATTCCAGGTAGAGCACCTTGTCAGCGCGGTGAGCTGCCATGAAATCCTGGTAGCGCTGGGCCGCCTGATGCCAGCCTGCGTCCTCAACGAAAGTGTGATCGATGCGCAGATTCATGCTCATAGGCTCACCACATCTGGGGCAGTGCGGCACAAGCTCGCTGGGAACGCGCATGTCACGCTGGGTTTCAACCATGAGTTTCACGGTCTCATAGTTGTCGTAAGTGTTCTCGTGACACGGCTGGGAGCACTGCCACAGGCCGTAATCACCCTGGGTGTAAAACAAGCGGTCTTTAGGGAAACCGGCCAGTTGAAACTGGTGATCCACATTTGTGGTGAGCACAAAGAAATCTTTGCCCGCTAACAGCTGAGCTAGCTTGGCGTAGGTGTCCTTGGGGGCTGGGACGTAGCGGTTGTACCAGATGTGCCGGCTCCAGTAAGCCCAGCGTTCCTCCAAGGTTTTGAAAGGATAAAAGCCAGCCGAATACATGTCGGAAAACCCGTAGGCCTCAATGAAATCCGCGAAATACTTCTGGAAGCGCTCACCGGAGTAGCTAAATCCTGCCGAGGTGGAAAGGCCTGCTCCGGCTCCAACTACGACGGCGTCTACGGCGGTAAGCGTGTCTGCTAAACGTGAGATAGCAGTGCTAGCTAGCTGAGTCATTAAAGTTCCTATGGGTTTTCCTAGCCTTACTTACGGACAACGCTGATGCGCTGGCCTACGTGGTTGCCGGACTCGATTTCGTCGATCATCGCTACAGCAAAATCAGCGTAAGAAATGACGGATTCCCCGCGCTCGTTCACGGTCAGCTCTTCGCCGCCCAGAATGTACTGGCCGGTGCGCTCGCCATCGGCTTGGAAGTCGCAAGCAGGAGAAATGTAGGTCCAACGGACGTCGTCGCGCTTGCGCAGCTCAGCCAGCGCAGCAGCCATCGCAAGAGCGAGCGGCTTGAAGGCCTCGGGGAAGTCAGGGCCCTGCGCAACGGTCAGGGTGTGCTCGGGGTTCAGGTAGAGGCTGCCGGCCCCACCCACAACTAGCAGGCGAGTGTCGCTGCCAGAGAGGATGTCGCTCAGGTGAGCCAGAGTAGTTGAGTGCTGGGGGAGGGTTTCCGGGGTCCAAGCGCCGAAAGCGTCAACAACTGCGTCAAATCCCTCCAGGTCTTGAGCGGTGAGCTCCATGATGTCCTTGATGACGGCCTTCTTGGCGGGAGTCCTGTTTTCAGAGCGGACAAAAACGGTCACGTCGTGGCCACGTTCTAGAGCTTCCTTGACGATGAGCTGACCGGAGTGCCCGTTTGCTGCGACGACTGCAATTGACTTAGCCATGAGTTTTCCTTTGGGTAGATGCGCGAGTAAATAGCTCTGTGTTCCTTACGAGTAACAGCGTAGAATCAATACATAACTTTAGGAAGTAGGCACTATTTTGTGCTATAGGTACCTAAAAGTAACTATTGGCGTGACCTGCTGATATATAAGGAGGAATGGTGGGGTTGAAGCTAGATCAGCTGCCGGCCTGCCCGGTAGAGACAACATTGACCCTGATCGGTAACAAGTGGCAGGTTCTGATCCTGCGCGATCTGGGAGATAAGGGGACCTTGCGTTTCAAAGAGCTGCAGCGTTCAATCGGCAAAATCTCCCAAAAGGTGCTCACCACAAATCTGCGCGCCATGGAAGAGGCGGGGATTGTGCATCGCGAAGTATTCGCGCAGGTGCCGCCGCGAGTGGAGTACTCTCTCACGGAGCTAGGTCAAAGCCTCCAGCCGGTGCTGCAGGCAATGAGCCAGTGGGGTGAAAACTATAAGAAGAGCCTACGCGATAGTTAGTTAATGTGCTGCGGTGGAACATGCTGGCGCGGTGAGTGCCAACGTTGTTTGAGGGGGCTTGGTTGTCTGCGGGCAGGACTGTATTGGTTTCCGATCTGAGAAAATTGTGTAAGCTCAAATCTAATAGTTAAAGGAATGCTAGGAGTTGATAGCCGTGATAGCTAAAGAAGATCAATGGTTAGTTGACAATATTATTCAGTATGTTGAGGAAAATAATCGCAAATATGCGGTTGCAATAGAAGGTCCTTGGGGGGTAGGAAAAACTAGGTTTTTGAAATCTGTGTTAGCTCCTGCGCTAAAAGATCATAAAAAGCGTATGGTTCGAGTGTCCATGTTTGGTATGGAAAACTCAAATGATTTATATGAGAAAATAGGTATAACGTTGTTACGCCTGGAACGTGATGACGGCGTAAAACGTAAAGCATCAATTACTGTTTTATTTAAGAATTTAGGTAGAATGCTTAGTGTTGCACTGAAATCGTTTGGTTTTTCGCCAAAAATAAATATTACATTTAAAGACGTGGCAGACTTAGTTCCGTCTGATAAGCATGTGTTTGTGTTTGATGATGTTGAACGGCGATCAAAGTCTTCAGATGATTTGTCGTTGTTTGGTGCCGTGAATGAATTGGTTGAAGGTAGAGGGGCCAAGGCTATATTCGTAACAAGTAATCTTAGTGCTGGCAGTGAGGATCAGCGCTCTTTTGATTCGGAAGTGCGAGAGAAGCTTGTGTGGAAGGTATTCTCTTATGAACAGTCCGCTGAGAGCTTAGTCAATGATATATTCGGCCACCTTGAGGATTCTGTATCAGAAATTAATATTATTGACTGTGTATTAGAGTCTGTAAGGAAATCTAATTGTGTTAATGTGCGAGTACTGTTAAAGGTTGAACCGATAGTTACTGAAATACTTAAAACAAATGTGATCTCAGATAGGACGATATTCCTTGAAAATCGTAAGCAGGCTTTTGTTGACATTGTTATGTTCGCCTTAATGTTTTGTGATGGTAGACCTCCGGTGCCTCCGAAGCGATCTAATGATGATAATGTTGACACCTTGATAACTGTTGAGTATTTGAATGCATATCAGAAATATGAAAAGTATAAAGATGCTTCGTTTATAACTTCATATTTTGGGTCGCAAGAAAATAGTCGGCAACTCGACTTAGATCGAGAGATTAGTGTTTATATAAGGAAGAGATATCCTCTCTCTGAAAATAGTAAAAAAATACTTGAAATCACTTCTCGTATCGGCGATAGTTTGCGAACTATGAGTGATTCGGATGTGATTTCTTTAGCTTCTGAATTTGCGGCTATGGTTAGAGACGCTTCGTTTTTGCCATCTGAACTTTGTTCAGTAGTTTCTTATAATATGTTATTTCATGGTTTTGGAATTAATGAAGCAGTGCCTGAAGTTGAAATGATTAATTGTTGTAAGTTAGTGATTGATCGTGATCCTAAAAAATCTTTAAGCATGCTTAATAACCAGAGGCTTACATGGGCTTCTAGTGAATCTGTCGCTGATGTCGCTAGGAGATTGTCGGACTATGCGAAAAGCGTGTATGCCGATGAGGTTAAGGTTAAAATGGCCAATTGTATAGCCAGTGACGATTCAGCTAGGGAAGCTTTGAGGCTATTGGAAAATATTTGGGACGATGGGGTGATTGGGTGGCCATCTATTATTGATGCGTCAAATATTTCTCGGATATTTTTCAATCTGGATCCTAAGGGGCAGCAGAGGATGATATCGCTTTTCTGTGAGCTATTGGGGAGGCCTTGGGCTATGCGTGAAACTAATGAAACATATTCTGGATGGTTTATGGGCATAAAATCTGCATTAACAGAAATGAATAGCGGTTCTTTTATGACGGAACTAAGGAAAGGCTGGTTCTTAGAGTCTATTGATGACTTATTGAAGCAAGTTAGTCATGTTGAAGTAAGTTAGTTATTAAGTTCTTTGTAAACCTGATCGTGCGTGTAACACACCCTGTTATCTGCAGCGATAGCTGCACACAGGCTGCTCAAATCTTACTGATCTTCAAGGCTATCAGGGGCGCCGTCGTGCTTACTTGCTGGGGCTAGACGCCGTCGCCGTCGGGGCTGACAGGCGGAAAGTAGAGATCCGGGGAGGCTTGCGGGCCGGTGAACAGGTCATCAGCGATCTTGCTGATCGTGTCGCGCAGCTCCAAATGCTCCAGATAACGCTGCGGAATCCCAGCCAGGCCTAGGTGTGCGCCGACGATATTGCCAGCAATAGCCCCCGTGGAATCGCTGTCTCCACCATGGTTGACCGCCGAGGTGATGGCCCCTGCAAAATCATCCTCGTGGCGCAGCGAGCACAACAAACCAATGGCCAGGGCCTCCTCAGCCACCCAGCCCTCGCCCAGGGCGTGAATCGCCTCCAAATCAGGAATGTCGCTGTCCGCCAGGCGCAGCGTGTAACGCAGCAGCTCCTGCAACTGGCCAAGATAATGCGCGTTGGGGAAAGCTTCAGGCAAAGTGTTCAACGCCCGCGTGGCAGCCTCTCGCACTGAACTAGCCTCGTCGCGGGCCAGGAGGCTGACAATATGGGCAAACACCCCGGCCGGCATCCAGCCCAGCTCATGGCAGTGGGTTAGCTCAGCTAATTGCGCGCCTAGGCGTTGCAGCTCGACGCCGGAAAAGCTCGGGCAAGTGTTGATTAGCCCCACCGGCGCCATGCGCATAATCCCGCCGCAACCCTTGGAATTATTTACAGCTTTGGCGCCGCTGGCCATAGCCTCGCAAGCATTCATGCAGGTTACGCCCGGTGCGCGCGAGGCAAAAAGCTCAGGCAGGCTGGAAATCCAGGCTTTGGGTTCAGCTAGCGGGTAGGGGATGACCTGCGTATACATCCACTCCACATAGAACTGGGCCATTTGGGCTGGGGCGTAAGCGGCAAGCGCGGTGGGGGATGGCAGGGTGGCGGGTGCCGGGGCAGGGGCTCCGCTGGAGGCCTGGGCATCGCTAGAGGTAGGGGCGCCGCTGGAGGACTGGGCGCTGCCAGAGGGTTGGGTGCCGCCAGAGGCCTGGGATCCGCCAGAGGCTTGGGCTGAGAGCGCAGCCAGCGAGCACAGCAGACTGTTGGCGGTGTACAAAGTCATCTGCGTGTCGTCAGAAAACGGCGCCAAGCCTCGCTTATCTAGCCGGTAGTTGCGAATACCGCGCGAACCATAACGCGCAGCAATCGCCTCCTCACGGTCAAACTCGATCGCATAGCCTAGCGCGTCACCCGCAGCCCCGCCCAACAGACAGCCACGATACTTGTCGATGTTTCCCATTTGCGTGTTCCTTTTCAAATGTTCTGGTTGGCGAGCGTTGGCTGGTTGCCGGGGTTGGCTGGTTAGCGGGTGTTGGCTGGTTGCCGGTTGCGTTTGGCGATTTTGTCCTGCGGCGGCCCGACTACCAGCCGCGCAAAATAGCTTCCAAGCCGCGCTCAAACTGGGCGCTGAAATCCCATTTTCCGGCCAAAACTTCGCCGATCAGTGGTTGCAGGGCGGCTGCGTCAGCCGGGTCAAGCATGGCGCTGACGGCCATGAGGTCCTCTGTGCCAGCGACGACGGCGTCGTCGGCCCCTTCAGAGGGCGCGGCTGGAGTGGGGGCTGCGGCTGGGGCGGCGCTGCCTGGCTTGGTGACGGCGTCGTCGCTTGTTCCAGCAGGCGGCACTACCTCGGCGGCAACGAAACCAGTGGTGTACACCGAAACCGACGTGATCAGCGCCAACGTTTCCGTAGTGGGCGTAAAACCGCTGCGGGCCAGCGAAGCAAGCACCCCGGCTAGCAGGGAAAGCTGCTCAGGCGTGGAAATCGGGTGGGTCATCAGCAAAATGACCGTGTTGGGGTGATCCTGCAAAGTGGCGCGCAGGCAGTTCGCATACTGGCGAATATATTCCTGCGCCTGCAAGGCCTGGTCAGGGGCTGAAACAGCAGAGGCGCCCGATGCGGCAGGGGCAGCCGCTGTAGCAGAGGCGCCCGATGCGGCAGGTGAGCCAGGTGCGCCGTCGTCGTGAACGCCGTCGTCACCTTGAACCAGAGCCAAAAAACGCTCGTAAGTTAGTCGCCAAAGCTGCTCGCAAATACCCTCCAGCAGGGCCGCCTTATCAGGAAAATGCCGGTAAAAAGCAGCCTGCGAAACCCCCAGGCGTTTACCCAAGCTGCGTAGCGACAGGGCGGACAGTCCGGCGTCGTCAACCAACTCCAGCGCGGCTGACAAAATAATGTCGCGTGTAAGCGCACGAGATTTCGACGACGCCATAGACTCTCCGCTCAAATGCTGGGGTTACTCCTGCCTATAACGAAACTGTACCAAGGCGAGGGCCGCGATCGCCGCGAAAAATCCCCACAAAACCGCCAAGCTGGGCCAAATATCGGCAAAACCCTGCCCATCCAAACTCACCTTGTGGATCGCGTCGATCGCCCAATAAGCAGGCGAAACGCGTGCGGCATCCTGAGCCCAATCAGGAAAAGACGAAACTGTGCAAAACGCCCCGCCAATACCGGCCGCCAGCATCCCCACAATATTAGACAGTGACAAGGCCGTGTCCCGGCTGCGTGTCCACAGCGCAATGGCCACGCCCAACGCCGCCAGTACCGCCGAAAAACTGAGCAAAGTTGCCACCAACGCCAGCAGCGAACCCTTGGGATCAAAGCCGAAAATAATTGCTCCCAGGGACAAAACCACCAGTATCTGCGCACTTTGAATTATGTAAGCCACCAGCGCCTTGCCCGTCAGCACCGTGGGGCGCGACAGCGGCGAGGCCTCCAGACGCTGCCAAGTACCCCAACTGCGCTCATTAAAAAACGAGTCAATAATGTTTTGCACAGCCAGGAACGAAAACAGCACCGCGATTGACGGCACCGCCTGCTCGGCCCCGGAAACGCCCCGGTAGCCGTCGGTTAACAGCATCGCCTTAAAAGCAGGCATCATGAACGGGATCAGCACCAGCGGAATCACCGTCAAAACCAGCGTAGGCGCCGGGTCGCGCAGCTGCAGGCGCAGGTTCAGGCCCGCAACGGCGCTTAGTTGTTTGAGTTGCTTAAGCGGCTTCATTTTCGTTCTCCTTGGGGGTGTTTTTCTGTGGCGCTGGCGCGTTTTTCTGTGGGGCTGGCGCGTTTTTTGGGGTTTGGGTGCGATTGGCGGCGTCGCTTTCCGGGGCCGGGGGTGTGGCTGGGGCCTCGGGGGCGAGACCCTCGGCGTCGCTTTCCTTGAGGATTTGCAGGTAGGCGCTGTGCAGGTCAGCTTGAGGTGTGTGCACCTGCACGGGAATGTGCCCGTAGGTGGCCACGATCTGCTCAAGTGAGCCCTGGGCTGCCAGACGGCCCTGGTTTAAAACGGCGACGTCGGCCCCCAGCTCCTCAAATTCGGCCAGGTAGTGCGAGGTATAGACGACGGCGGCGCCCTCTGCCGCTAAGTGCCTGACAGTGTCTAGAATCTGGCTGCGGGCTTCCACGTCAGCGCCAACAGTTGGCTCATCCATAAAAATCAGTTTTGGGCGGTGCATTATGGCCATGCCCGCGTGTAGGCGACGCTGCTGGCCGCCTGACAGGTGCTTAGCGCTTTGACCGGCTTTTTCTTTCAGGCCCAGCATTTCCATAACTTCTTCGCTGCGCGCCTTAGCGGCGCGGCGGCCCAGCCCGTGCAGGCGGCCGAAATAGCCAAGATTTTGCGCGACGGTTAGATCCGGGTAAATGCCCAGTTCTTGCGGGGCGTAGCCGATTAGCTCGCCAACGTTGTTTTGGGTGGGGTCGACGCCGCAGATGGCCACGCTTCCCGAATCGGCGCGGTGCAGTGAGCATGCGATGGTAATAAAGGTTGATTTTCCAGCGCCGTTGCGGCCCAGTAGACCCAAGATTTGGCCTGGCTCTACGCGCAGACTGACCCCACGCAAGACCTGGTTGGGTCCGTAAGTTTTGTGAATGTCGCGAGCCAGTAAGGCTGGCGGTGTGGTGTTCACTGTTTCCTCCAGTTGGTTAACACTGTTAACTTTGGCGCCGGGAAGTAGGTTAACAGTGTTAACTTAAGGTTGCAAGAGGGTTTTACGGAACAAAACTTAGGGGCCTTGCGCAAGCAAAAGCCCTGGTTTGGCCTCCCAGTGGAAGGCCAAACCAGGGCCGGTTTGTGTTGTGTTGCGTTAGAGACTAGTCCGCGTATTCATGCCAGATTTGGCGCATGGCCACGCCCTTATCGAAGGTGCGGGTAGAGCCATCTTGGAAAGTGACCTCAACCTTTTCGTCCTCGTCGCCATCGCCGTCGTCGTTGTCGTCGTCAGGGCCACAAACCCAATCCACCCACTCAATCGCGGGGGACAGGGCGCCGTCGTCGCCAACAATGCGGTAGCCCTCGCCCAAAAATTCAGACATGACGTCTTCGACCTTGTCAGCTTGCATGGCTGCTCCTTGCTGGTTTCACTAGTTTTCGTGGGTGTATCGCTGGGATGTGCAGGTGGGGGGGCGATGTGGCACCGGGGCGGGCGCCGTCGTCCTTAATAACCACAGTGTATCGGGACGTCTTGACGTGTACCGGTGCGTGCGAATTAAAACGGGTCTAGGGTGGAAATATGACCCCCGAGATTACCGACCCTCAGTTCCAAGCAATCGCCAAAGCCATTGCGGCAGACCCAGCCAACGCCGACTACACCAAGCGCGGGGTGGAGCCGCTGTTCTACGCCGGGCCTCAATGCAAAATCATGATCGTGGGGCAGGCGCCCGGACGCGTCGCGGAAGAAAGCGGCATCGTCTGGAATGACCGCAGTGGCGACCGCCTGCGCGAATGGATGGGCATTGACCGCGAAACCTTCTACAACTCGGGCAAACTGGCCATTGTCCCCATGGATTTCTACTTCCCTGGCACCGGCAAAAGCGGGGACCTGCCGCCGCGCAAAGAATTCGCTGAAAAATGGCACCCGCGCCTGCTGGAGCTCATGCCTGACCTGGAGCTAACCATCCTGGTGGGAAGCTATGCCACCAAGCGTTACCTGCACCTGAAGTCTTCCGCCTCGCTGACCCAGGTGGTGCGCAACTATCGCGACTATCTGCCCACGTACTTCCCGCTGGTGCATCCCTCGCCGCGCAACCAGATTTGGATGAAGAAAAACCCCTGGTTCGACGAAGAAGTATTGCCCCAGCTCAAGGCGCGCGTGGGGGAGTTGCTTTAGAGGGGCTTAGCGAGGCGGGGCGTTTAAGGCGAGGAGGCGCTTAAAGAGGTGGGCGCTGGCGAGGTGGCGTTTAGTGAGGGGGTGTTGGGGTAGCTGACGACGTCGTGCTATCTGCAACAACCCAAACGTAAGCTCCTGGTGGGTGGCGGGCTGATTGGCTTAAATACTAGGAAAAGTGACCGTTAGGTGAAACGAAAAAGTTGAATTCGTTTCATGTAAGATGTATAATTTTTACATCTTGTTAGAAACGTTGGAGGTGGCAATGCTGCGGGTCCTTCATCTGGAAAACTGGAAATCGTTCCACGAGCCAGTTGATTTCACCATGATCGCCGGCAAGGAAAGCCGTCACAGCGACACTCTTTTCCGTGACGGTAAAGCGCGAGTTTTGCCTACCGCTGCCATCTATGGAGCTAATGCTGCTGGTAAATCTGCTCTGCTTGATGCAGCGCAGCAGCTCAAAACGTTAGTGTCTAAGCCTCGGGCGCGAGGCTGGCGTATTCCCTATGAGCCCCACAAGCTTTATGGTGTGGGGGAGCCTACCGTGCTCGGCGTCGAGATTGTTCTTAATGTTCCTGATTCAACCTCTAAAAGGGATGCAATTGTCTATTACGAAGTGTCCTACACTGCCGAGAAGGTTGTAGCGGAATCGCTTTATCGCTTGCGTTCTGTTGATGAGGAGGCAGTCTTTACTCGCGATGAACAGGGCGTGGAACTGTATGGGGATCTTGAAGACAATGAGTTTGTAAAAGCTCTGGCATTAACTGTCCAGACAAACCGGCTGCTGCTGGAAACACTGGCTAATAGCGAGCGGGAAAACATTGGGCTTATCGCTGGAGTCATTGAATGGTTTGATTCTCTGAACGTGATCCGTCGAGGCACGTCATTTGTTATGATGTCGCAACAGATTGCGAAAGATGACGCCTTTCGTCAGCAGATGGTCTCTGAATTGTCGACGGCGGACACGGGTATTTGCGATGTTTTGTTCACTCCCGTTGAGCGTGAGAAAGTGCCGATGCCTGATGAGATGCTGTCGCACTTTGAGTCTCAGCTTGGTGATGATAACGAAGCCTTTTTAATTAATACTTTCAGGGCGGATGCAAGCTTTCGCCTGCGGCGCGAAAAAAATGAGAAAGTTTCCTACGAGAGACTTGTAACCAAGCATAAAGATGGTGACAAACAGTTTGAGTTACCTCTCGATCAGGAGTCAGATGGTACTATCCGCTACCTAAATCTACTTCCCATCCTTTATCGGGCAGGGC
>ERZ772770.52-NODE-52-length-26070-cov-3.43682_pt1 | contig 26070 bp, 24 predicted proteins | sample MGYA00511361_ERZ772770 | MGnify/ENA primary metagenome ERZ772770 (study PRJEB29015, sample SAMEA2738026) | human oral metagenome | biome: human oral; feature: human-associated habitat; material: saliva | place: China | collected 2251 ... | reverse complement strand
GCACCTCAGCCACATAGGCCAGGCGGAAAGAGTCAACCACGCGGCTCTGCTCCAGCGCGCTGAGCTCATCCCAGCTGCGCGAGTCAGCAATGTCCTTAGGCAGCTCAACCTCGCCGTTAGCCAGCTTCTGACGTAGCTCGCTGACCGGGCGGGCCGCACCCAGGCCGCGACCGTCACGACGCGGCGCCTGCGGGTCAAACCAGGAGTTGAATACCTGCAAGAAAATCCACTGGGTCCAGCGCACATAGTCAACGTCAATGGTGGCAATAGAGCGGCGCGGGTCGTGGCTCATACCCATGCGGTGCAGCTGGCGACGCATGTTGGCAATGTTGGCCTCAGTGGAAATGCGCGGGTGCTGGCCGGTCTGCACGGCGTACTGCTCGGCGGGCAAACCAAAGGCGTCATAACCCATGGTGTAAAGCACGTTCTTGCCCTGCATACGGTTGAAGCGGGCAACCACGTCAGTGGCCAGGTAACCCAGGGGGTGACCCACGTGCAGGCCCTTACCAGAGGGGTAGGGGAACATATCCAGGAGGAAGAACTTCTCGCGCTGGGAACGCTCTCCGGCTAGCGGCCCTACCGGGTTGTCAGCATAGAAGGTGCCATTTTCATCCCAGTAACGCTGCCAATCTAGCTCAATGGACTCAGCCAGAGCTGCGTTGTAACGATAAGGAGTGGGGTTGTCGGCGCTTGCAGGCATCGGTACTTCCTTTTCTGCAGATATTTAATGGCATAAGTGTAGTTCATGCCATGAGTGGTGCTGTTGCCCCATCCGCTGAATGAGTGCGGGGTTACAGAAACGCTGACTTAGCCGATTTGCTGCTAGGCACGGCGCATCTCCTGGACAATTTCCTCAGCACTCATTGCTTGGCGAGGAGCCCGCCAGATACCCACCAGATCATCAACCGTGGGTAGATCTGCGTGATCTTCTATCTCTTCAATGCGGCGCATCTGCAATGATTCTTTGCGTCCCTGTTGATTACGGGCTAGTTCCCCACGGACACATACCCGTTTTCCTACTAGTTGCTTAATCTCTTCTAGTTGACTGGTTTGGAAAATCACTCTGACCGGATGCTTTTCAGTCTCATCGATAAGACCAAACTCGCATCCGCCACGTGTGTTTATGCGATCAATCTTTCCCGTCACCGATCCAATTGAGGTTTTTACTTGGGTTCTAGGGTTGTTTTTAGGTGAAGCGTGGAAAGTAATAGTTTGGCTGCCGGCAGTAGCAGTAACATTTTCTACTCCTGGTTCAGTGGCTAAATCGCCAAGGCTTTTCAACGCCTCACGACCTTTATCTGACCAAGACTCTGGTACCTTACCAGTCTTTGCGTGAAGCTTAAGGCCAGAGACCAGTTCGGTGAATCCTTCTAGTTCTTCATCCCTGGTTTGTCCGCATGGACTTGCCGCCAACGTAAGAGAACCGATACTGACCTGTGTCATCTGCCAACGAATGCCGTTGTTTGGGGCATCTAAAAGGGCGACGAATGCGGTGAATGCTGCGGCCATAGTTGCTGGACTTATCTGGTCTGCTCGCCCTGATAGGCAGACTTTTAAGGTTGTGTCCACGGCGCTTCCCTTTCTACTTAAAGATATTTTAGTGATCTTTTGACTATGTTTCAATACTGTATTTATAGCTAGATTTAACTATTTGTTGGGGTGGTGTCGGCGTCACTCGTTTGGTTTGGCAGGGCCTGTGGGGCTGGGTGTGGCAGCTGCGGGCTATTCATCACGCCTGCGGGCTGGGTGCGGCATCTGTGGGCTGGGGACTTAGTCCCGACGGCGCTCGCGGGTGGGTGGCTGGGCGCAAGCGGGTGGGTGGCTAGGCGCAAGCAGGGCGAGCTGCGGCGTCGTCCGAAAAAACTAGCGTAAAAGGTAAGGCTATTCAGCATAGGGGCGGGAGTAGGCCTGGCAGGGGGTGTAAGTCGGCGTCATTATTGAAAATCTGCGGGTCAAGTAAGGCTTAACAACCTCAGATGGACCTTAGTCCCAGGTGAGTAAAGCAGCACGAGCCCTTCACAGTGGGAATTAAATGGGCTTAGATTGAGTTAACGCTTTCGTGAGGCGATGGCCCGCAGCTAGCTAGCCGCACCCACCTCACCAGAGGCGCCAAAGACTTTTAAGAAGAGGAGAATGAAGATGACTCAGCCCAACCCCGTAGTAGTTAAGGCCCTACAGCAGGCCCTCGTTGACCTGACCGACCTAAGCCTGCAGGCCAAGCAGGCCCACTGGAACATTGCCGGCTCCGGCTTCCGTGCCCTACACCTGCACCTAGACGAGATCGTCGACGAGGTTCGCCTAGCCGCCGACGACGTTGCCGAGCGTATGACTGCCATCCAGGCCATCCCGGACGGTCGCGCTGCCACCGTGGCCGCCGACTCCCAGGTTGAGCCCATCGACGGCGGCGTGCTGCCCACCGACAAGGCCACCGTCATGATCCAGGAGCGCCTGGAGGGTGTTGCCAACCGCATCAAGGCCACCCTGGACGAGGTCGACGAGTACGACCACCTGAGCAACGACATGCTGATCGGCATTGCCACCGGCCTGGAGAAGCACGCTTGGATGCTGCGCGTCTCCGCCGAAGAGCAGGCCTGATAGCAAACTTGATTGCAAGCCTGATTTAGGCGCTCCCTAGGGAGAAAGTACTAGCCGCCTTAGATGCGGGTACTAACTCCTTAAGAGAGCTAAAGCCCCGATCGTCACCGCGACGCTCGGGGCTTTGTTGTGTCTAAAGGGTGGGTTGTGCAAAGGGTGGGCAGAGGCCTCGCACAGGCCGGGTCCTGACGCAGCCTTAGGCCTTGGAGGGCGCGGGCAGAAGGTATATCGGGAGCGCGGGCCGGGTCCTGACGCAAGCAAAGGCCCGTAAGTGGCGGCGTCAAAGACTTTTAGCGCGAACCATAAAAGCGCTAAAGTGATGCCATGCACAAAGAAGCGAGTTCAGACTCCATCTCAGAATCATCAGCCCAGAACGCGCCTGAGCCTAGCTGCAAAACTAGCTGCATTGGCGACGTCGCCGGTACCAAAACTTCAGCAGCTTTCAGCCGCCCCGCCCAAGCACCCCTAGATTCCAGCCTTTTCACCGGCACTACCTGGCGCCTTAACGCCGGTGAGGCTAGCGCCCTAATCGCCGCCCGGGGCGCGGTGGTTTTGGACTGGAACTGCGCAGGCGTACCGGTAATTGATGGTTACAGCGACCAAGCTGATCTAGAAAGCGGTGCGGGCTGCCGCTGCGCCGTCATGGCCCCCTGGTCAAACCGCATCCAAAACGCCCGCTACACCTGGATGGGGCAAGAATACGACCTTGGCCCAGCCCCTGACGGTAGCCGCGAAGCCAACCACGGCCTGATGCTAAACACCGATTTTGAGCGCATCGACGACGGCGAGGACCCAGCCAGCCTAACCCTGCACACCGTGACCGGGGGCGTAGAAGGCTATCCCTGGCCACTTGACGTGAACGTCACCTACCGGATCCACGAAAAGGCCCCCGAGCAGGGTTACCGCCTCGAATTGGAGATAAACGCCCGCAACCTGGCCGATGTTCCCGTGCCGGTAGGGCTGGGCTGGCACCCTTACTTCCACGCCAATGCTCTTACCGACCAGAGCCTAGACTCGCTTTACCTGGAGCTACCGGCCAAAACTGAGGTCGTCAGCGACGACATGCTGATTCCGCTTGAAGGCTCGCAGGCTTTTAAGGAGCCTGACTATGCCCGAAGCCAGTGCGGGCGCATCATTGTGGAGCTTAAAGACTGGGAAGTAGACACTGCCTGGACCGATCTTTGGGCTGATAAAGACGGGTTGATTCGCAGCTATGTAGTTGGCTCGCAGGGACACCTGGTGCTCACCCAAGACACACCCGTGCCTCACTCGGTTGTGCACGCCTTCACCGGTGACACTTTGCCCACGCGTAAGCGTCAAAGTCTTGCTTTGGAGCCGTGCTCGGCTGTGACCAACGCTTTCAACCGGATCCCGCAGCTGCTGGAGCTGGAGCCGGGTCAGAGTAGGAGCCTGCACACCAGCGTTGACTACGTGCGCTAGTTTTTCACTGACTTTTGGTAACTGAGGCTGGCCGGTTTTCCTGATTTTCCAGCTGGCGGCCTTTGAGCTGCTGCGTAACGTTGACGGCGGGTACTTTAGGGTGCCCGCCGTACTTCGTTTAGGGCGACGGCGGCGCAAGGGTTAACCCAGCGTAAGGGGAGGACGCCGCAATTGGGCTGCTGCAGCCGTTAGGGGACTGCGCGTTAAGAGGTGGGGCGTTAATACGCGGGCGTTACCTGCGGCAGTTAGCGGTGCCGTCGTGACTAACCACTTTTTGCACAGGGGGATAAATTTTTCGCCCACACAGGGCTATTCACACCCTGGTAGCTGGCGATTGCTGGCCAGGTTCATAGTGTGCCTATGGGCACTAGACAAAAACGGGCCATGCAAGATTTCATCCGCGTGGCCTACAGCGGCGACCATGAGCAGGTTGAACGCCCCTACCGGGTAGCCATGGGGGCAAAAGCCGCGCTGTGGGGCGGAATAACACTGATAGCGCTGGGTTTACTGATTGCCGCCTGGCAGCTGTTCATAACCAGCCCAGAGCCCAGCCGGGCCCAAACCGGTGCAAAAACTGCCACCACTCGCGCTCAGAGTTTAGGGACGGCCAAGAGTGCAGCAGTGGCGGCGTCGGCCCAAGCCTCTGCTAGAAGTCCCGCTCCCGCTTCTGGGGTAGGGAATGGGGGAGCTGGCCCTGCCAGTTCAGGCGGGGCTACTAGTGGAGGAGATACGGCTGGCTCGGGGCAAATAGTGGTTGATGTCGACGGCGCCGTGGCTCACCCTGGCCTATACAAACTTCCACCTGACTCACGAGTGCAAGCAGCCCTGGCGGCAGCTGGAGGTTTAAGCCCGCAGGCAGATGCTCACCGCATCAACCGCGCCGCCAAACTCCATGACGGCCAAAAACTCTATGTGCTCTCCCAAGGTGAAAGCACCCCGCCACTGGCTGCTTCAAGTGGCCAAGGCTGTGAGGGGCAGGCTTGCACCAGCGCAGAGGGCGGCCTATCTGGCAGTGACCCTGAAGGGCAAGGCCTTGTAAACATCAACACCGCCAACGCCGCGCAGCTAACCCAACTACCCGGGGTAGGCCCGGCCATCGCCCAAAAAATTATTGACTATCGCACCGCCAATGGGCCTTTTACCAGCGTAGATGATCTAACTAAAGTGCCTGGTATTGGCGCAGCTAAGCTAGCCCAGATTAAAAGCCATGCCCGCGTCTAAAACACTTGCTGCGTCTAAAACAGCTGCCGGGATTGGCGGCGCTGACAGCGCTAACAGTGCTAACGGCGCTGCCGGGGCTAACAGTGCTGACAAGGCGCGCGGTGCTCGCGGTGGTGGCGCTATGCCTCAAGCCGGCGACGCAAAGGAGACAGATGCTAGTTCAGTGCCCAAAGTGCGCGCTAGCAAGGCGCATGTCAGTGAGCGCGAACGCGAGCTGCAATTACTGCGCCGCCCTAAAGCACCCCAACCCTGGGATCTGCGTTTATGTCCGGCCATGGCACTGTGTTGGGGCTGCGCCTGGGCGTTAGTGCAAGTAGATGCGCGCTCAAAACAAGCCTGGAAATTTTGGCTGCTGCTAGCCGTTATCTGTGCCCTGGCTGGGCTGGTGTGCGTAAGCCGTCGCCCGCGTCAGCCCACCCACCGCTTAGACAAGCGAGCCGGCGCTGGGCAAACCCATAGCCACCTCTGGTTTAGTGTTGGCGCCTGTTTGCTAAGCGTATGCGCGCTGAGTCTAAGTGGCGCAGCCCAGGTTTATAACCGCTCACGTGACCCCATACTCGATTACATTGATGCAGCTCATAGCCCTAGCCAAAGCCAGGGCCAAAAGCAGGCCAGGGCGCCGTCGTCGTCGCAAAGCCAAAGAGTCAGCGCCAATGAGACAGTCGCCGGGGCGGTAGGCGCTGCTGAGACGACAACCAATGCCGCTAAGGCAGACGGCGCCGGGTCGGTGAACCTAACCGTGCAGGTGCGTAGCGTCCCCAAACCGCTTACGCGCTCGGGGCGCTACCTGGTGACACTCAAAGTTATGCGCGTAAACGCGCGTCCTAGCCGGGCGCTAATCACCCTGTTTGCCTCTTCGGCCTGGTCGGGGGTTAAACCAGGGGAAATGGTGAGTTTTCAAGCCAACTTGCGCGGGGCAAAAGCAGATGGGCGAGCCTTGGCTATCGCTAGCCACAACCGCCTGCCCCACACTTTAAAACCACCGGGCGGTATATATCGGCTGGTCAACGCGGCTCGGCGGCAACTAGCTGGGGCTGCGCGCAACGCTAATCACGCCCATCCACCTCCGGTGCCAGGAGCCTTGGCACGCTGGGGGAGTGATGTGCTTGAGCCGGGTCAACTGCCCCTGGGCGCTGATGCGCCAGAGCTGGTTATTGGTGTGGTGCTCGGTGACGACACTGGCCTGGAAGCCGCCACCACCAAAAACATGCGCGCCTCTAACCTCACCCACCTAACTGCGGTTTCAGGCGAACACGTGGCGCTAGTTTTAGCGGCTACGCTCACCCTATGCGGGCCACTACCAGTGCGCCTAAAAACCCTGATCGGGTTATTTACCCTGGTGGGACTAGTTTTACTGGTTCAACCCAGCGGGTCAGTGCTACGCGCAGCCGCCATGGGCTCAGTGCAGCTAGTGGGGTTAAGCGCGGGCCGGCAAGCCTCAGCCCTACCAGCTTGGGCCGCCGGCGCCATCGTGCTGCTGCTAATTGACCCCTGGCAGGCCTGCGACTGGGGATTTGCCCTATCCATTGCGGCCACCGGCGGCCTGATCATGCTGGCGCCAGGGCTAGAGCGTCAGCTAGGGCGGCTAATGCCAACCTTCTTTGCGCAGCTAGCTGCAATTCCCTTGGCTGCGCAGCTTGCCTGCGGCCCGCTGCTGATCGCTTTAAACCCACATATCAGCATGTGGGGCGTGGTGGCTAATATGTTGGCGGCTCCCGTGGTGGCGGTGGTGACCTACACCGGATTGGCGGCCACGGCCCTGGCCACGGCGCTGCCATCCTTGGCGCAGCTGCTGGTGCTACCTGCGCTGTGGGGGTGTGCCTGGCTGGAGTGTATTGCCCACTTTTTTGCGCACCTGCCCGGTGCCCAAGTGAACTGGCCGGGCAAAGCCAGTGGTGTTTGTTCCCTGGCGGCTTTAAATGCGGGCATCTGGCTGCTGTTGGCTCGTATGCGACGTTAGTGGCAACCTTGGATCATGGCCGCCTCACGCTCAGCCCCACGTTCACGCTCTAGTGCCACCACGCGCTCACGCTCAGCCAATGCGCTAGGTAGCACTACCTGGGATCGGGTGGATTTAGCCCCCGTAGTGTTACTGCGGGGCAGTGAGTCTGTCCTGGTGCAGCGAGCCCAAGACCGGCTGCTAGCCCAGGCGCGTGCCAAAGACCCAAATGTCGAGGTCAGCCGCCTAGAAGCAGCCGGATACGACAAGGGCCAGCTAGCTGGGCTGGTTTCGCCCTCGCTATTTGGCGAGCCGCGATTGATTATCATTAACGATCTTGAACATGCCACCGACGCCCTGATTGAGGATCTGCTTAATTACCTGCAAGCCCCAGAAGAGGACGTCAACCTGGTGCTGCGCCACGCTAGCGGTAATCGCGGCAAAAAACTGCTGGACGCTATTGCTAAGGCAGGTATGCCGGTGGTTGAATGCGCGCAAATAAAATCAGCCCGTGACAAGAGTTCTTTAGTGATCGGTGACGTGCGCCGAGCCAAGCGACAAATCGACCCTGACGCCGTCGAAGCCCTAGTTGAGGCACTGGGTAGTGACTTAACTGACCTTTTGGGTGCGGTTAAACAGCTGCTTGCTGATACCAGCGGCACCATCACTATCACCCAGGTAAACACCTATTATGGTGGGCGCATTGAGGCTAGTGGTTTTGCGGTTGCGGATGCGGCAATCAGTGGCGACGGCGCCAAGGCAGTAACTACTTTGCGTCACGCCCTGGCCACCGGCACTGACCCGGTAGTGATTGTTTCGGCCCTGGCCATAAAGATTCGTCAGCTAGCGCGGGTGGCCGCAAGTGCCGGCAGGAAAGACATCACCCCCGCAAAGCTGGGCATGGCTCCCTGGCAGATAGATAGCGCGCGCCGTCAGCTGCGCGGCTGGTCTGACGACGGTTTGGCGGATGCGATTGTGGCGGTGGCTAATGCCGACGCGCAGGTTAAAGGTGAAGAGCGCGACGCCGTCTACGCTCTAGAGCGGGCAGTACTAAAAGTGGTGCACGCCCGCCGTGCCCGCTAGACACTGGCCTTAGCCAGGCACTAGTGCCCTCATAGGCTTGCATTGCCGCGCCCCTGTGCTAGGGCGCAAGCCATTGGTTCACAAATACTGATATTTCATCCCTTCCCTATAAAACCCCATGAATTTTTTATAGGGAAGGGATGATTTTGCCTGTGTTTACAAACAAAAATGGCCGACCCCATGGGGATCGACCATTTGCAGCTAGTTAACTAGCAAAGATCACATAGCAGCAATCTGCTTGCCCAGCTTGGACTTGCGGTTGGCAGCCTGGTTGCGGTGGATAACACCCTTGGAGACAGCCTTGTCCAGCTTGCGGCCGGCCTTGCGCATCTCGGCTTCAGCTACAGCCTTGTCGCCGGAGGCGATAGCCTCGCGTACACGGCGCACGTAGGTCTTGAGCTCCGACTTGACGTGTCGGTTGCGGATGCGGGCCTTTTCGTTGGTCTTGATGCGCTTGATCTGCGACTTAATGTTCGCCACGATTAATCTTTCTTACAGACGGATATGGTCAATGGCCGGTAAGAGGGTACGCAATAACCTTGACTATCAGGCGTGGGGTTGCCCTGGCTAAGGTTCCTGCTGGACCTACGAAGCCGGCCAGGCCCAAGGTCCAAGAGGAAACATTAGCATAATTACGAGTGTTTGCCCCAGTGCTTAGCTATGGCCGTAACCACCTTATTGTAGGTGGCCCTATCCAGGCTGGCTCCCTCGCGGCGCACGTCACGCTGGGAGACAAGCAGTAGTCGGTCCAGGCGCACCGAGCTGACTCGCCCTTGCGGATCCCAGTCACCAGCCCCAATAGCCAGCCAGTAACGTCCCCAGTGGGCTTCCTGCTCGCGGTCAATATCGTGGTTTTTGCTGGTCAACTGGGCTACGACGACGTCGGAGCCGTTACGTGCCAGCACTACCACCGGGCGGTCTTTACCCTGGGTGGGATCTTCCTCATAGGAGATCCAGGTCCACACCACTTCGCCCGGGTCGGCGTCGTTATCGGCGACCGGCTGGTAGCTAAATTCGGGTAGGCCGCGCGTGGCTACATCCCATACCTGATTGCCGCTGATGTGTACGTCGCGGCTAGCAGTGCTTTTAGCGGCAGTTTTAGCGTTGGCTACGCTGCGGGGAGTGGGTTTTGTGCCCTGGCTGGTCCCGGCACTCTGGCTGGTTCCGACGCCGTGGCTAGCGGTGCCCTTAGAACTAGTGGGAGGTTTGGGGTTGCTAGCAGAGCGCCCACTAGTCGAGGGGCGCGATGCTTCCTGAGCAGCAGCCTGGCTGGGCTCAGGCGCCTGTGAGCTGCTGTTAGCGGAGTCCTTATTGGTCCCAAATAAGGCTGCCGCCAGGCGTAAAGCAGCAATAAACACTTCGGATAAATTAGCCATGGCCTAATCCTATTTAACTGCCTGGCCTCTAAAGCGGCGTCGTCGTAAACAAAACGTAAGACACACTGGTGACTTTGGTCGCTAGCTTTGAGGCCTAAGCGGGGCACATGGGATAATGCCAAATAATCTGTGCTAAACCGTCGGAAGTGTCGCGTTGACCCCTATTGCCACCCCAGAGCAGCTAAAAAACGTCCAGCCTGCCTCCACCCCCCAGCACCTGCTGCGTAATTTCTCCATCATTGCCCACATCGACCACGGTAAATCCACCCTGGCCGACCGTATGCTGCAGGCCACCGGCGTGGTCCAGCCGCGTGACATGCGCGCCCAATACCTAGACCGTATGGATATTGAGCGCGAACGCGGCATCACCATTAAAAGTCAGGCTGTGCGTATGCCCTGGACTGTTGAGGCTGACGGGGTGAGCACTACCTACGCCCTAAACATGATCGACACCCCTGGTCACGTGGACTTCTCCTACGAAGTTAACCGCTCACTGGCCGCCTGTGAGGGGGCAGTGCTGCTAGTAGACGCCGCCCAGGGCATTCAGGCCCAAACCCTAGCCAACCTATATATGGCTATGGAAGGCGACCTGACCATCATCCCGGTGCTCAACAAGATCGACCTACCCGCCGCTGAGCCCGAGCGCCACGCCGCCGAAATCGCCTCCCTGATCGGCTGCGAAATTGAGGACGTACTACAGGTTTCAGGTAAAACCGGTCAGGGCGTGCCCGAGCTACTAGACCAGATCGTGGCCCAGGTGCCCGCCCCGGCAGGCACCCCCGACGCCCCCACCCGCGCCATGATTTTCGATTCCGTCTACGACACCTACCGAGGCGTGGTCACCTATGTGCGTGTAGTTGACGGGCAGCTAAAGCCGCGCCAGCGCATTGAAATGCTCTCCACCAAAGCCCACCACGAGCTGCTAGAAATCGGGGTTATTTCCCCCGAACCCCAGCCCACCCAGGGCCTGGGCGCCGGCGAAGTAGGCTACCTGATCACCGGCGTTAAAGACGTGCGCCAATCCAAGGTGGGTGACACGGTCACCGCCGCCGCCGCCCCTGCCAGCGAACCGCTAGCGGGCTACCAAGAACCCAAACCCATGGTGTTCTCCGGCCTGTTCCCGGTAGACGGCTCAGACTTCCCCAACCTGCGCGACGCCCTAGACAAGCTCAAGCTCAACGACGCCGCCCTAACCTACGAGCCTGAAACCTCCGTGGCCCTAGGCTTCGGTTTCCGCTGCGGCTACCTAGGCCTGCTGCACCTAGAAATTATTCGTGAACGCCTAGAGCGCGAATTCAACCTCGACATCATTTCCACCGCCCCTTCCGTGGTTTACGACGTAACCATGGAAGACAAAACCGAGCACCTAGTCACCAACCCCTCAGAATTCCCTGAAGGCAAGGTGCTAGATGTGCGCGAGCCGGTAGTGCGCGCCACTATCCTTACCCCCAGCGAATTTGTGGGCACCGTAATGGAACTATGCCAGTCACGTCGCGGCAACCTGCTAGGCATGGACTACCTGAGCGAAACCCGCGTGGAAATGCACTACACCCTGCCCCTGGCGGAGATTGTCTTTGACTTCTTTGACCAGCTAAAGTCGCGCACTCGCGGTTATGCGTCGCTGGACTATGAACCCGAGGGTACCCAAAGCGCCAACCTGGTTAAGGTTGATATTTTGCTTAACGGCGACAAGGTGGATGCTTTCAGTGCCATTGTGCACAAGGATGCGGCTTACTCCTACGGGCTGATGATGACTAAGCGCCTAAAGGACCTGATTCCGCGCCAGCAGTTTGAGGTGCCCGTACAGGCCGCTGTGGGTAGCCGCATTATTGCCCGTGAAACCATCCGCGCCCTACGTAAAGATATGCTGGCCAAGTGCTATGGCGGTGACATCACCCGTAAGCGCAAGCTGCTAGAAAAGCAGAAGGAAGGTAAAAAGCGCATGAAGGCCATCGGTCGCGTGGATGTGCCTCAGGAAGCTTTCATTGCGGCTTTGGGTGCAGACACCCCCACTGGCAAGGAAAAGTAATGGATAAGGCGGCTAAGCACACTAGTGCCTGGGCTGATGCGGCCACCGGCCAGATGCATCCGGCCCGCTCGCATGAGGTTCATGCCCGGGTGCGCTCTTTTTCGCGAGCCGGTGGGCGCCTGCGTGCTAGTCAGCATGCTGCTTTGGAGCGTCACGGGGACAGCTACCTGGTCCAGGTGCCGCGCCACGACGCTGTTCGCACGGTAGATCCAGACTTTGTGCTTGACCCCCAGCAGGTTTTTGGCCGCAGCGCCCCGCTGATTGTGGAGGTTGGCCCAGGTGGGGGAGAGGCCCTGCTGGCGGCGGCTAAAGCTAACCCGGATACCGACTTTTTGGCGGTAGAAGTGTGGGAAACCGCCATCGCTAAAATTGTTTCCGCAGCCGCCGCCCAGGAACTAGACAATGTCAAGGTGGTTGCGGCTGATGCTTCACAGCTTCTAGCCACCGCCCTGCCGGTTGGTTGCGCTAGTGAGGTGTGGACTTTCTTCCCGGACCCTTGGCGTAAAAGTCGCCACCGTAAGCGTCGCCTAGTTAATGAAGCTTACGCTGCCTTAGTGGCGCGGGTGCTGGCACCTGGGGGAGTGTGGCGACTGGCTACCGACTGGGCTGATTACGCCTGGCAAATGCGCGACGTCGTAGAGGCAGTAAGTGCTAAAGGCCTGTTTGATTATCCCGACGCCGGCGCTCGCCCCCAGCTGGGTAGTGACACTTGGGTTGAGGGCGATAAAGGAAACGGCCCAGACCCGGGTTCGCCGCGCGGCGTCATGGGCGGGTGGAGCCAGCGTTTTAGCGGGCGTAAACTGACCCGTTTTGAAGCGCGCGGCATTGCTGAAGGGCGCACTATTCGCGATCTGACCGCGCTGCGCACCAACCAGAAACTAACCCCTGCGCTAATTGAGTCGCGCGAGGTGACACGGCCCGAGGTGGCACAGCTGGAAAATGGTGCTTCGGGGTTGAGGGCGCCTAGTGCCTAGTCAACCTGAAGGTCAAAAACTTCCCGACCCCTACGCCCTACCAAGCGCAGTTAGCCAGGGTGGCCAGGCCAAAAACTTCTCGGTTTACCTGCACGTACCCTACTGCCGGGTGCGTTGCGGTTACTGCGATTTCAACACCTACACCAACCTGACCATGGGGCCGGGGGCTAACGCCGGTGACTATCCTCAAACCCTGGCTGCTGAAGCGCGCCTGGTGGCTGGGGCAATGCAGCGCGCCGGACTGTCCCTGCCGCCGGCCTCCACCGTATTTATTGGGGGAGGCACCCCCACCATGCTGGCTGCTAAAGATTTAGCGGCAATGGTGGATACGGTGGCGCAAACCTGGGGCCTGAGCGACGACGTCGAGATCACCACAGAAGCCAACCCCGAAACTGTAGATGCCCCCTACCTGCAAGCTTTAGCAAGCGCCGGGTTTACGCGGGTGTCGTTTGGGATGCAGTCGGCTGTTCCCGCAGTGCTTAAAACTTTAGACCGCGCCCACACCCCGGCGCGCGTGCCGCAAGTGGTGGCTTGGGCTAAGCAAGCGGGTCTGCAAACCTCAGTTGACCTGATCTACGGCAGCCCCGGTGAGTCGCTGGCAGATTGGCGTCTTTCCCTGGAGGCGGCCGTGGCCATGGAACCAGACCACATCTCCGCCTACGCCCTGGTGATTGAGCCGGGCACCAAAATGTGGGGCCAGGTGCGTCGCGGCGAGCTGCCTATGCCCAGTGACGATGATGAAGCCAGTAAATATGAGCTGGCTGATCAGCTTTTAAAGGACGCAGGCTACAACTGGTACGAAATTTCCAACTGGGCTCGCCCCGGCTACCAGTGCCGCCACAACCAAGCCTACTGGCGCCAAGACACGTTCTGGTGGGGGCTAGGTCCAGGGGCGCACTCATATTTGGGCGCCGCCCGGCTATGGAACACTAAACACCCTCTGGCCTGGGCTAACCAAATTAACTCAGGGCAAATCCCGGTGGCTGGCTGGGAGCATTTAGGCGCGGGTGAGCGCGCCACTGAAGTGGTGATGCTGGCTGTGCGTACCCGCGCGGGTCTAGACATCGACCAGCTGCGTCACCTGCGTGAAGATAAAGGTGCGGGTCTATCTCAAGTGGTGGCTAAACTGATTGCTACCGGCCTGATAGAGCCGCGCCAAGCCCTTGCTGGAAGAGTTGTCTTGACGCTGTCAGGTCGTTTATTGGCTGACGGCGTCACTTCCCAGCTTCTAGGATGGTAGGCTCACCCTCGGAGGGGCACTGCCCTCATACTTTTATTGTTCGCTAGGCTTTGCAAGCCTTAGGAGGAAAAATGACTGACCCCGGTTACTCCGGTGACATGAACTACGGCGGCTATGGTTACCAGCCCCCGGCTGACCCGAAGCTAAAGCAGCGTGGCACGGTAGCGCTGGGCCTATCCATTGGTGGCCTGCTCTTCGGTATCTTGGCAATCGTTGGCCTAATCATGGGCATCATGGTCCTGAATAAGGCCAAGTCTGTTGGTGACGTCGAGGCCGCCAAGTACGCCAAGTACGCTGTAATCGCTGGCGGCGTGGTTGTGACCCTTAACGTGGTGTTCTCCGTGCTGTATGTCATGGGTTCTATGTGAGCCTCACTAGCTTCTAACCAAGCTAGGTTCCAAAGTTATGGCAGGTCTGGGTAAACCCGGGCCTGCCAAACTTTTACTTAAAACTTAGAGCTAATAGAATTGGCTTGTTTTTCCAATCCCTCTCTTGCACCGCATCACCTAAATCTGGGAGCTAACTGTGGATAAAATCGGCTTTGATCACGATAAATATCTAAAGCTACAGTCCGAGCACATCGCCCAACGCCGCGCCCAGTTTGACGGCAAACTCTACCTAGAGTTCGGCGGCAAGCTAGTAGATGACCTACACGCCTCGCGCGTACTGCCTGGTTTTACCCCGGATAACAAGATCGTTATGCTTGAGCGCCTCAAAGATGAGGTAGAGATCGTGGTGGCGGTGAACGCCCAAGACTTCCAGCGTCACAAGATGCGCGCCGACTTTGGGATCTCCTACGAAGACGACGTCCTGCGCCACATTGATGCTTTCCGCTCCTACGGGCTGTATGTGGGCTCAGTGGTTATCACCCGCATGAGCGAGCAAAACCAGCAGGCTTTAGCTTTCAAAAACAAGCTAGAAAAACTGGGTGTAAACGTATTTGAGCACTACGCCATCCCCGGCTACCCCCACAATGTGGAGCTAATCGTTTCCGAGCAGGGCTACGGCCGCAACCAGTACATTGAAACCACCCGTGACCTGGTAGTAGTCACCGCCCCCGGGCCAGGCTCAGGCAAGATGGCCACCTGCCTATCCCAGCTTTACCAAGACCACCAGCGAGGCTTGCGCTCAGGCTACGCCAAGTTTGAAACCTTCCCGATCTGGAACCTGCCCCTAGACCACCCAGTTAACGTGGCCTATGAGGCGGCCACCGCCGACCTCGACGACGTCAACATGATTGACCCCTTCCACCTGGCTGCTTACGGGGTGCAAACCGTCAACTACAATCGCGACGTCGAAATTTTCCCGGTACTAAGCCGCCTATTTGAAAAAATCTTGGGTGCCAGCCCCTACAAGTCACCCACTGACATGGGCGTAAACATGGCTGGCTACTGCATTAGTGACGACGAAGCCTGCCGTGAAGCCTCCAAACAGGAAATTATTCGCCGCTACTTCAAAGCCCTGGTGCAAGAACGCAAAGACCAAAGTGAGCCGGTACAGTCCAACAAGATCGCTTTGCTGATGGCTGGGGTGGGTGTAAACGAGCTAGACCGTAAGGTGGTGGCCCCCGCCCGGAAGCTAGCTGAAAAAACCGGCGCCCCTGCCGCCGCCCTGGAACTGCCTGACGGCACCATTGAACTGGGTAAAACCACTGCGCTACTGGGCTCCTCCTCAGCGGTGCTGCTTAACGCGCTTAAGCACCTGGCCGGTATTGACTCTGAGGTTAAGCTGCTCAACGAAGCCACCATTGCCTCCATTCAAACCCTTAAAACCACCCATTTGGGTAGCCGCAACCCGCGCCTACACACCGATGAGGTGCTAATTGCCCTGTCGGTAAGCGCCCAGATGAACCCCACCGCCCAGCTGGCCCTAGAGCAGCTAGAAAAGCTGCGCGGCTGCGAGGTACACACCTCAGTGATCCTGGGGTCGGTAGATGAGGGTATTTTCCGCTCCCTGGGTGTGCGCGTCACCAATGACCCCGTCTACCAGTCCAAGGGCCTATACCAAAAGCGCTAACACGCTGATTAGCGTCCCAAGGCGCTAGACTGTTGCCAGCCATTTTGTTTCAACACGGAAAGCTAACCAAGTGTTCGGTAATCTCTCTGACCGCCTTAGTGCATCTTTTAACCAGCTACGCGGTAAAGGCCGCCTAAGCGAAGCGGATATTGACTCCACAGTCAGTGAGATTCGTCGAGCCCTCCTAGAAGCCGACGTTGCCCTGCCGGTGGTGCGCTCTTTCACTGCCCAGGTGCGTGAAAAGGCTAAGGATGTGGCCCGCTCTAAGGCCCTAAACCCTGGCCAGCAGGTAGTTAAGATCGTTAACGACGAGCTGGTTGAGGTTCTTGGTGGCCAAAGCCGTGAACTGAACTGGGCTAGCAGTGGCCCCACCATTATCATGCTGGCCGGTTTGCAAGGTGCCGGTAAAACCACCCTGGCTGGAAAGCTAGGTAAGTGGCTGGCCAGTGAAGGCAAGCGGGCCCTGTTGGTGGCTGCGGACTTGCAGCGCCCCAACGCGGTAACCCAGCTGAGCGTCGTCGCCGAACGTGCCGGCGTGGACGTGTGGGCCCCCGAGCCGGGCAACGGCATTGGTGACCCGGTGCAGGTAGCTAGCTCCGGTGTGGCTCAGGCCCGGGCTAAGGGCTACGACGTGGTGATTGTTGACACCGCCGGTCGCCTGGGTATTGACCAGGAAATGATGGCTCAGGCGGTAGCGATCCGTGACGCTATTAAGCCCAATGAGATCCTGTTCGTCCTAGACGCCATGGTTGGTCAGGACGCGGTTAATACCTCAGTTGCTTTCCGCGACGGGGTGGGCTTTACCGGCGTGGTGCTTTCTAAGCTCGACGGCGACGCGCGCGGTGGTGCGGCCCTATCTGTACGTGGGGTTACCGGCGCGCCCGTGTTGTTCGCCTCCACCGGTGAGGGCCTGGACGACTTTGAGCGTTTCCACGCAGACCGTATGGCCTCGCGCATTTTGGATATGGGTGACCTGCTCACCCTGATCGAGCAGGCCCAGAAGGCTTTTGACGAGGAAGAAGCCCAAAAGGCCGCCCAGAAGATGGCCACAGGCACCTTCACTGTTGACGACTTCCTGGCGCAGATGCAGCAGATGCGCAAGCTGGGCTCTATGAAGAAGCTGCTGGGCATGATGCCCGGCATGAACCAGTACCGGGAGCTGATCGACAACTTCGATGAGCGCCAAATTGACCGTATTGAGGCCATTGCCCGCTCTATGACTCCCGGTGAGCGCGCTGACCTGAGCATTCTCAACGGTTCTCGCCGCGAGCGTATTGCGCGCGGTTCAGGTACCAGCACTGCTGAAGTCAACCAGTTTGTGCAGCAGTTCGAGAAGATGAAGACCATGATGGAGGCCATGACTCGTGGTGGTGGCCTGGGCGCGGGCCCCGGCGCCATGCCCGGTATGGGTTCGCTGCCTGGCATGGGTAAGCACTCCAAGGGACGTCAGCCTGCCAAGTCCAAGAACAAGAAGGGCAAGAAGGGCAAGAAGAAGGGCAGCTTGATGCAGCAGGGCGCGGTAGCCGCGCGTGAAGCCGCCAAAGCCCAGGCCCCTGCCGCCGGCAGTGCTTTTGGGGTGGCTCAGCCCCAGGCTCCCAGTCAGCCGATGGATGTGGACTCAGCCATGGCGGGACTGCCTGAAGACCTACGTCGTCGTTTGGGGCTGTAGTAAATGCGCCCAGGTGACATTGAAGACTCGATGCGCCAAGCCCTACGCAACAGCGGCATTGACCAGGTGCTTGCTGGTGGCGCTAAGTCCAGCCAGCTGAGCGCGGTGGATTTAGACGGCATTGAGCTTGCCCAAACCGGCTATGACCTGGACGGTGGCCTGGTAGATGTGCACTGTCACCTGGGGCTGGGACCTCAGGGCGCCACTGACCGCCAAACCACTTTGGACCAGGCGGCCAGTGCGGTTAGCGCCGGTATTTTAGGGGTGCGCGACTGCGGCGCCCCAACCGATACCCACTGGCTAGATGCTCAGCGTGAAGCGGGGGCTTTAGTGCCGCGCCTGGTGCGCGCCGGACGCCACATTGCCCGCCCTAAGCGTTACCTGCGCGGCTTTGCTTTGGAACTTGAGCGTCCCCAGGATCTACCTGAGGCCGTGGCCACCCAGGCCCGCGCCGGGGATGGCTGGGTCAAGGTTGTGGGGGACTGGATTGACCGCTCTTTGGGAGCCGACGCCGACATCACCCCGCTTTGGGATGAGGCCCTGGTTGCCGACGCCGTCGCTGCCGCCCACGAAAATGGGGCGCGTATAACCGTGCACACTTTCGCCCACGCCACCTTGAACCCCTGGATTGAGGCAGGGGTGGATTGTTTTGAGCACGCCACCGGCGCTGACAGCGACCAGATTCAAGAAATGGCCGCCCGCGCAATTGCGGTGACCCCAACCTTCCTACAGGTTGATAAGTTCCCCGAGTTTGCCGCCCAGGCGGGAGAGAAATATCCGCGCTACGCCACCACGGTTACGGCCTTGCACGCAGGCCATGAGCAGCAGGTGGCCGCCATGTATGAGGCGGGGGTGCGTCTGTTGCCGGGCTCTGACGCTGGCGGTAGCTTGCCCCACAACAGCCTGCCGCGTGAACTGCTGGCTTGGCGCCGCGCTGGGATTAGCGACAGTGAAATCATGCGTCTAGCCACGGTTAGTGTGCGTGAGTTTCTAGGTTTGGAAGCCCACTGGCTGGGCAGCGTCACCTATGGGGCAAACCCAGCTGAAAACCTGCAGTACCTGCTAAACCCGCTGGCAGTTAACCTCTCTGGCGCAGGCGCTACCCAAATCCCTGAGCAGCCAGTGCGTTTCTAAAGCGCTCTAGCGTTTAGCAAACATCTAAGCAAAACTAACGGCTGGCTGGTTTAAAGCCAGCCATTAGTTTCGGCTACGCGAGCAGCCTCAGTGCGGTTACGCGAATTGGTTTTACCGATCGCGCTGGAGAGGTAGTTGCGTACAGTGCCTTCACTTAAATGCAGTTGCTTAGCAATCTCGCTAACTCCCGAGCCGGTTAAGGCCTCACGTAAAGTTTCCTGCTCGCGCTCAGTTAACGGGTTAGGCCCTAAAAACACTGATTCTTGCGCGAGGGATGGGTCAATTACCCGCAAACCGGCATGAACTTTACGTACCGCGTCAGCTAGCTGCTGAGGGGGAGTGTCTTTAACAATGAAACCACTGGCCCCAGCTTCCATAGCGCGCGAAAGGTAACCAGGGCGCCCAAAAGTAGTCACAATCAGGCAGCGGCAATCCAGGCGCGCCTCACGTATGGCCGCAGCGGCACTGAGCCCGTCGCCGTCGGGCATATCAATATCAAGTAGCGCCACATCAGCGCCGCTAGCACGCACCGCCTCCACCACCTGGCGACCAGTACCAACCTGCGCCACCACCTCAATGTCAGGTTCCAAACCCAACAAAGTGGCTAAAGCTCCACGCACTAAAGCCTGGTCATCAGCTAAAAGCACGTTAATGGTCATGGCAGTTCAATCTCCAAACTAGTGCCGCCAGTGGCGGGGACGATAACAGTGAATTTACCGCCCTCAGCTTCGATCCGCGAGCGCAGCCCGCTCAGGCCGTTACCGAACTGTGCGCCGCTAAAGCCTACGCCGTCGTCGCTGATAGAAAGGTAACCTTCACGCAAAACGAGCTTTACCTGCTTGGCCTGGGCGTGACGCAAAATATTGGTGGTGGCTTCACGCAGCGCCCAAGCCAGGATCTCACGCTGGGGCTCGGGCACCTGCTCCACCTGGCCCTCAACCGTGAATTCAATTTCAGCGGCTTTAAACGCGGTCACGCTGGTGGCTAACTGGCTGGCCAGATCCGGGGTGCGCAGGCGGGTGACGGTGGCGCGCACATCAGCTAAAGCGGTGCGCGATAGTTCAATGATTTCATCTAGTTCTTTGGCGGCGGCCTCAGGTTTGACCTCCACCAGGCGCCTGGCCACCTCGGCTTTAAGGGTTAGCACAGTTAAAGAGTGGCCCAGCAAGTCATGCACGTCGCGGCTGATGGCTTCACGCTGCAGTAAGGCGGCTTCGCGGCGGTCGCGTTCATTGTCGAGATATTGCCGCTCAGTCAAAACCCTAATCAGCATCACAAAGAAGGCTGACAGGGTGCTGCCCCAAATATTGCCGCTGCTTAGCAAGGCTTTATCCCAGAAGCCAGCGCCTAGACAGACGGCCGCGCATTCAAGCACAGCTACGGTTAAACCAAAACGTAGGGGAGTGGTGAAGATGGTGGCAGAAACTACGAAGGGTAGGAAGAATGCTGCCATCCAGTTCATCGCTGGCATAGCCAAAGCCACCCAGGGCAAAAGCATGAGCGTTACTTTGGCTAGCGCCCGCCAGCGGTTTTCGGAGCTGCCAATCTGCCTGCCGGTCTTAAAGCGGGTTAGCTCAATGTAGAAGCCACAAAAAGCTAGGGTGGCAAAAGTGGCTAGTAGTTTTAACGCCAGCGAGCCGCTCTGATGCCAGAGCATTGATACTGGTTGTAGCAAGATTACTAGCCAAATAACGGCATACCAGTTAAGTCTGCGGCCTCGAGCGGCTGGCTTGCGATTAAACATGACTACCTTTCACTTACGGCTGGTAGAGCGGTTGCGACCAACGTAGCAAAGCACCGCGAAGATGAGCGTCCAGGCCACTACGTTAACAATCTGCATCCACAGCTGTTCGTGGTGGATACCGGAGGTGGTAATTACATAGCTGTCCTGAATGGGGTAGCGCACCAGGTTGGCCACACCATAGACCGGGGTGAAGCGGGCTACCTTCATTAAGCCATCAGACAGGGGCAGGAACAGGCCGCCCATAAAAGCCAGTAGTGATAACACCGCGCCAGAAATGCTTGCAGAGTTGCGTGCCCCCAGCCAGGTTGCAGACATAATGCCGTAGAGGGTGAAGGGAATGCCGCCAAGGCAGCACAGGGCAAAAGCGGCCGCCCAGCGTCCAGGGGTGTCAATTACGGCGGTGGTCAGCGCCCCGGCGGTGAAGATAACGGCCACGGGCACCACCGAAATAGCTGCGGTAACCAGTAGTTTGGTGAATAGGTAGCTGCTCAGGCCCCCACGGGTTAGGGCCACTTGGCGTCCCCAACCGTTTGATAGTTCCACGCTGATCTCGCTGGCGCTGGAAGTGGCGCAGGTAATCGCGGAGTAAACCGACATGGAAGCCATGATCCAGGCCGCCACATTGCCGTGCCCGGCCCTTGCCTCAGACCATGACTGGGCGGCGCCGAAGAAGATGTACATACCTAGGGGTAAAAACAGCGTAAAGAAGTAGAAACTGGTGTCAGTTAGACGCTGTTTAGCAACTAAAGCAATGTAACGGGGGTTAATCATTTCAAGCTCCTATAAAAATTCAAAAAGATTTAGAAAGATTTAGGCGATCAGGGCGGCAAATACGTCGTCGAGGGTGGAGGCGCTGATACGCAGGTCTTTGGCGCCGCGCTGATCCAGTAGGGTGCGGGCAACGCTGTCGGAGGCCTTGGTGTGCACGTTTAGCACCGCGCCGGTCAGCTCCAGGGCGGAAATTGCTTCACTGTAGCTGCTCAGGGCCTGCTGGGCCTGCTCTAATGTGCCCGGCCAAGTAATGGTGACCACGTTATCGCTGGCCATGGCCTGCAGGTCAGCTAGTGAACCGTCGGCCACGATCTTGCCGTGGTTCATGATGATGATGCGGTCTGCGAAGTCTGCGGCTTCTTGCAGGAAGTGGGTGGCGAAAATCAGGGTGCGTCCGGTGCTGGTTTGGGCGCGCATGGTGTCCCAAAAATCTTTACGCGACAGCGGGTCCATACCGGTGGTGGGCTCGTCCAAAATCAGCAGCTGCGGCGCTGCCACCAGGGCAATGGCTAGCTTCACGCGCTGGCGCTCACCGCCCGAGAGCTTAACTACCTTGCGTTTGCGCAGCTCGGTTAGGTTTACGCGGTCCATGACCTGCATGACTTCGCGGCGTCCTAGGTGGTTAAGGGCCGCGATCATTTCAATGTTGCTTTGTACAGCAACGTCACCTAGCAGAGCGCTGGTTTGCAGCACAGCACTGATTTTTGCGTTTTTGGCGGCGTCCTTCACGCCGGTGCCCAGTACCTTGATGGTGCCGCTGGTGGGCTGGTTTAGCCCCAGCACCATGTCTAGCAGGGTGGTTTTGCCGGCGCCGTTTTCTCCCAGCAGGGCCACTACCTGGCCGGTGGGGATTTCTAGGCTTACGCCGTCAACCGCGTGTACGTTGCCAAAGTATTTAGTTACCTGCTTTACCTCAAGGGCGTGCGTGGCGCTGGCGTTAGCGCCCTGATCTGCGTAAGTGCTCATGTATCCATAATGTACGCCGGGGCTGGGGGCTACTAAGGTGCCTTGTCACCGGCTTGGGCTGACATTTGTCATGGGGGTCGGCTTGCGGGTTTTGCTGCTTTTTTGGCGACGACGGCGCTCGGTTCGTTGGCGACGGCGCCTGGTTGCGTTAAAAGCGGCTGCTAGGTAGGGGCGCAACCACCGATCCAAGTGGCGCTTGGCAGATAGCGGGGCGGCGTCGTCGTCGCGGGCTGGGGCGCGCCACTGCCTAAAGGGCTGTGCGGTAAATCGCAGCGGGCTGGTGGCGCAGGTTAATTGGCTTAAATACGGGTTTCTGGCAAAATAACCAGTTGTACTCGACCGTACACGACCCCTCTCTCGGGTGCGGTCGCGTCCAGGTGTGTGCCTGAAACCGTTGCTTAACCCCACCGGGGAAGGGCATAGACCAAATCTACTTTGAACTGGAGTTCATAACTGTGGCAGTAAAGATCCGCCTAAAGCGCATGGGTAAGAAGTTCGCGCCGTTCTACCGCGTGGTTGTCCTAGACAGCCGCAAGCGTCGCGACGGTCGTGTTATCGAAGAGATCGGTATCTACGACCCCATGCAGGAGCCTTCACTGATTAAGATCGACGGCGAGCGCGCTAAGTACTGGCTAGGTGTTGGTGCCCAGCCTTCTAACACCGTGCACAACCTGCTTAAGATCACCGGTGACTGGCAGGCCTTCAAGGGCCTAAAGGGTGCCGAGGGTAGCCTGAAGGTTAAGGAAGTTAACGCCGACGCCGCTGCTCAGGCAGTTGCTGAGGCTGCTGACCGCGCTGAGAAGCTCAAGGCTCAGGCTTCGGCCAAGGCTGCTGAGCAGAAGGCTGCTGAAGAATCCGAGCAGGCCTCTGAGGAGGCCTGAGATGCTAGCTGATGCCCTAGAACACCTGGTTCGCGGCATTGTCGATAACCCTGACGATGTCACCGTCAATTCCCGTTCGCTGCGTCGCGGCGAGCTGTTGGAAGTGCGTGTGAACCCCGAGGATCTGGGGCGAGTCATTGGCCGTTCAGGTCGCACCGCCCGTGCTTTGCGCACGGTGGTTTCAGCCCTGGCCAATGGTCCGGTTCGTGTGGACGTAGTTGACACTGACCGCCGCTAACTAGGCATTAGCACCTAACCCGGCTACCTTAAGTTAAGGAGCCGGGTTTTGTGTATATAGCAATTCCCCATTCTTTTAAGGAAAAACGTGGAGCTTAACGTAGCAGTTATCGGACCGGCGCATGCCCTTAAGGGCGAGGTGCGTCTAGAGATCCGCACCTCTGACCCCCAGGGGCGCCTCGCGGTAGGTAACACCCTACCCACCCGTCCGGCGGCCAACGGCCCCCTAACCGTGGAGCGCCTACGCTACGACGGGCGCTACTATTTCGCTAAATTCGCTGAGGTTAACGACCGCACCCGCGCTGAGCAGCTACGCGGCACCATGCTGGTGGTGGAAACCGACGGTGAGGAAGAAAGCGATGAAGAAGGCTGGTACGCCCATGAGCTGATCGGCCTGGAAGCCCAAACTGAGCCCGGAGATGTGCTTGGTGAAGTAGTGGATTTGATTCCCGGTATTGCCCAAGACCGCCTGGTGGTGCTTACCCAGGACGGCCAGCGCATTGAGGTTCCTTTCGTGGAAGCGATTGTCACCGAAATTGATGTTGAGGCGCAGGTGGTTGTAATCAACCCGCCCGGTGGCCTGTTCCCGGGCCTGGGCCAGGTAGAGGACGCACGCTGATGCGTATTGACGTAGTCACCATTTTTCCCGACTACCTGCGGGCACTGGATTTATCTCTAATCGGTAAAGCTATTGACGCCGGAAAACTCCAGTTAGGCATCCATGACCTGCGTGATTGGACGCAGGACCGCCACAACACGGTCGATGACACGCCTGCCGGAGGTGGCGCCGGTATGGTGATGCGCCCTGACGTGTGGGGTAAAGCTTTAGATCAGGTACTGGCCTTGCCGCTAACGGCCGCGCCAGTCGCTGAGCCCACGTACCTTGCGGATGCACAAAGCGTGCCTGCTGCGCCCGCGCCAGATCCTCTAGCAGCGCCCTCGCCCCTGGCTGCGTCAGCTGAAACCGCTACCCAAGGCCCCTCGCACCGGCGCGTGCTGGTAATTCCCACCCCCTCAGGCCAGGTCTTTACTCAGCGTGTGGCGGAAGAATTAGCCGACGCCGACCAGCTAGTTTTCGCCTGCGGGCGCTATGAAGGCATCGATGCGCGCGTAGCCGAGCATTACCAAAGCGCCGGCTACCAGGTGCGTGAACTATCCATTGGCGACTATGTACTAAACGGTGGGGAAGTAGCCACCCTAGTTATGGTTGAAGCCATTGCCCGCCTAATTCCCGGAGTTATCGGTAACCCCACCTCACTGGTAGAAGAATCCCATGCAGCCAGTGGCCTGCTGGAATACCCGGTCTATACCCGCCCGGTCAGTTGGCGGGGGTTAGAGCTAGACCCAGACCTACTAGGCGGCAACCACAAACTCATTGCCCGGCGTCGTCGAGACCAGGCCCTTACCCGCACCGCAACCAGGCGCCCAGACATGATTGCGCGCCTAAACCCCGCCACCCTGGACCGCGCCGACCGTGCCCTGCTAGCCCAGCTGGGATGGGCGGCGCTAGACGGCGAGCACTTTGAGCGCATTAAGCTACGCCCGGCGCGCGCCGAAGAAATCGAAGCCCTAGTGCAGCTAGGTCGGGCCACTTTCCCTGACGCCTGCCCCGCCTTCCTTAGCGACGACGACGTGCAAGCCTTCATGGATGCCACCTTCACCCCTGAGCAGGTGGCTAGCTGGGTAAATAGCGACGACGCCGCCCTGATTGTGGCCGAGCGCGTAGCTAGCGGGCAGCTGTTGGGATACGTGCTAGTAGAACGCGACCTACCCGACGGGGCCAATGAGCTAGTAACAGATCCGCGCCCACGCTGCCTAGAAAGTTACAGCCAAGCCGAACTGGGCTACGTGTGCAAACTGTATCTACTGCCCAGCGTGCGTGGAGGCGGAATCGCCGGCGCCCTTATGGACCAGGCCAAAAAAGCCGCCGCCGCATGGGGCGTTAAAACCATGTGGCTGGCCACGCATGAAACCAACCGCCGCGCCCAAAAACTATATAAACGCTACGGCTTTAAAAACGCCGGCAAACGCAGCTTTAAAGTGGGCAGCGCTACCTGCCGAGACGTAGTTATGGTGGCCAGCTTGTAGTAACCTTAAAGGGTTGTCTGCCTAGAACTTATCCTGCCGCTGGGGGTTTGGTTCATATTGGGTATAGACAATGTCCGTAACGCACCCAAGCAGGTGCCGTGACAAACGTTCTTGACCAGCGGCATGGACGTTGGAGTAAATAGATGACCAACCTCATCGATCAGATTAACGCCGCCTCGCTGCGCGAAGACATCCCGGCTTTCCGCGCCGGTGACACCATCAAGGTGCACGTGAAGGTTATCGAAGGTAACCGCTCTCGTGTACAGGTTTTCCAGGGCGTAGTAATCGCCCGTAACGGTGGCTCCACCCTGGGCGCCACCTACACCGTGCGCAAGATTTCCTTCGGTGTTGGCGTTGAGCGTACTTTCCCGCTACACACCCCCACCGTTGAGAAGGTAGAGGTAGTCACCCGCGGTGACGTACGTCGCGCCAAGCTGTACTACGTACGTAAGCTGCGTGGTAAGGCTGCCAAGATTCGCGAGCGTCGTGAGGCCTAAAGCTTAATCGCTCTTGGGGTAGCGCTTGGAACACACTAGTTCCAGGCGCTGCCTTGTTTTTAAGCTAAGTGCCGTATCCTTAGGGTGCTTGGCTAGCCCAAGGTTTAAGCTCCCACTACGAGCTTTAAGGAAGGTAAGGGTCTTGGCTAATTCTGAAACTGATTTTGACC
>ERZ772770.51-NODE-51-length-26237-cov-3.8824_pt1 | contig 26237 bp, 15 predicted proteins | sample MGYA00511361_ERZ772770 | MGnify/ENA primary metagenome ERZ772770 (study PRJEB29015, sample SAMEA2738026) | human oral metagenome | biome: human oral; feature: human-associated habitat; material: saliva | place: China | collected 2251 ... | reverse complement strand
TAACCTTTAGTGTCAGAATCCAAACGTAATCCTAAACCTAAAACGGTGACCTCCGCCGGCAGCGCGACTAGAGACAAGGGCAAGCGTGCCATCTCTAGTGCCAGTGCCGAGCGGTTTATTGCGCGTTACCGGCTGGTCTCAATTTTTGCGTTGCTGACCCTATCTGCCCTAGCTGGGGCACTGATCCTGCCTAAGTTCACCGCCCCCGCACAGATTGATGATGGCCCCACCCCGGCCGGCCCGGTTAAGGTAACCCCTGATTACAGTGGTTTTAACGCCGCAAATATCATCTCTGACAATAAGCTTTATGGCGCTCCCAATATGAACGCCGAGGACATTGATAATTTCATCACCAAAGTCAATGCTGGCTGCGTTAATAGCGCCGACGGCACTACTTGCATCAGCAAGGCCCGCTTTGACACTAAAGGCTTTGACCCCACAACGGCCTGCCCGTTGGGGATGAATCCCGCCAAGAATCTAACTGCTGGTGAGGTTATTTACCGTGTTTCGGTGGCTTGCAACATTAACCCCCGGGTTTTGTTGGTGCTGTTGCAAAAAGAGCAGGGGCTACTGACCGCCTCAGGCGAGAAACTGACTGCCTCACGCTATGAATGGGCTGCCGGCTATGGCTGCCCTGATGGCCAAACTTGCGACAGTCGCTACCGTGGCTTTGTCAGCCAGCTCTATCAGGCCGCCGCCCAGCTGCAAAAATACCGCCTTAACCCCGCCAGCTACCGGGTGCAGGCCCGCAAACCCGTGCGTATCGCCTACAACCCCCAGGCTAGCTGCGGTTCTTCCATCATCACCCCAGCTAACACCGCCACCGCCGCGCTCTATAACTACACTCCCTACCAGCCCAATGAGGCCGCTAAGAATGATGGGGATGACTGCTCCAGCTGGGGTAACTTAAACTTCTACGGTTTTTGGAAGGTCTGGTTCGGCACCCCCCACTAGCTGCCGCCCGCTATTGTGTTAGCTGCCGCTTTGCCGACGACGCCGCCCGCGCCTGACACGTTTACTTACGTCAGCTGACAGTGTCTACAGCACCTCACGGCTTATCCTTCCGTATGACTTGCGCAGCTGGCGCGGCTGGCACCCAGTCTTGGACCACAGGCTGCTTTAGCAGGCTCAAGTACAATTGTTAAATGAGTTATATGCAGATGGCCGCCGAAATCTGGGTGGTGATTGAGTACATCATTAAGATTGGGGCTATGGGGGTGGTGCCTGAAAATCGGCGCCCTGCCTCGTCATCGGCCTGGCTGCTGCTCATCTTGTTCCTGCCCCTGGTGGGCCTACCCATGTATCTACTGCTGGGAAGTGCCCGTATTCAGGGCAAACGCTACCGCCGTCAAAGCGAGCTAACCAGCATTGTCTCCGCCCTAAGCGCCAACCTCCCAGACGTGCCTCCAGGTATAAAAGCTGATGAGCGCCTGTTGGGGATTGTGCGCATGAACCGCCACCTAACCGGAATGCCCTGTATGCCGGGCACAGTCCAGGGCATCTATGACGACACCCGCAGCTTCATTGCGGCCCTGGTGCAGGCCATTGACGCAGCCCAGCACAGCGTAAATATTGAGTTTTACATAGTCCATGATGATCCCATCACTGAACCGCTTTTTGCGGCCTTGGAGCGCGCCCATGAACGCGGGGTGCGGGTGGCGCTGCTGCTAGACCACCTGGGTTCACGCCGCTACAAAGCCTGGAAAAAGCTGCTGAAGCGGCTAAACTCCGCCGGCTACCACTGGCACCTGATGATGCCCCTAGGTTTTAAGCCTGATCAGCGCGGGCGCCCAGACCTGCGTAACCACCGCAAGCTAGCGGTAATCGACGACGGCGTCGGCTTTGTTGGCTCCCACAACCTCATTGACCCCTTCTACGAAACCAACCTGCGCGGCCCTGGACGCGAGTGGAAAGACCTATCCGTGCAGCTAGGCGGGGCTATCGTGGCTGAGCTTGGGGGTGTATTCGCCATGGACTGGTACGCCGAAACCGGCAAAATTTTCGTTGGTGCCCGCTCCCAAGCCGTAAGCGATGAGGATATCTCCCAGGTAGAAACCGCTGGTCTGAGCGCACTTGCTGCAGAGCTGGTTAACACCTCGGCGGCGTGGGAAAAAGACTTGGCCGACGGCGTCGTAAACGCCATGCAGATCGTCCCTTCAGGGCCGGGCTACTCCACTGAACCAAACCTGCGCATGTTCACCTCACTGATCCACAATGCACGTCGGCGGGTAACTATCACCAGCCCATATTTTGTGCCCGACGAGTCGCTGCTGGCCGCCATGACTAGCGCAGCTTACCGGGGCGTGGATGTACAGCTGTTTGTGGGGGCCAGCGGAGACAATTTCCTGGTGCGTCACGCCCAACGCTCCTACTATGCGGCGCTACTGGATGCCGGGGTGCGTATCTTCCTCTACCCCTCCCCCACGGTTTTGCACGCCAAATACATGACCGTGGATAACGAAGTGGGGGTGATCGGCTCTTCCAATATGGATTCACGCTCATTCATGCTCAACTATGAGCTGATGCTGCTGTGTTTCGGGGGCGATCTTGACGACAAGCTGCGCGCTAATGACGCCAAATATCGCTCCCTCAGCCACGAACTAACCAGCCAGGAATGGGCCCGCGAGCCGCGTCACCGCCGCTGGGTGGATAACGCCTGCCGCCTGGCTGCAGCGGTTTTGTAAAGCAAGCCGTGACCGGGAGCTAACAGCCAGGCCAGGGCAAACATTACGCCCAGCACCAACACAATCGTGGCGCCCGTAGGCAAATCAGCTGACCAGCTCAAATACACTCCCAGCAGGCTCCCTAACGCCCCTAGCAGAGGGCCCATAATCATCATGGTCAGTAAGCGGTCAGTCAGCAGGCGGGCTGTGGCTGCCGGGATTACCAGCAGCGCCAACACCAAAATATTGCCGATGGTCTGCACGGAAATCACCACCGCCAAACTCACACACACATACAGGGCAATATCTAAAGCCAACACCGGCAGCCCTGCCGCGCGGGCAGTTTCACGGTCCAGGCTTACCGCCACAATCTCTTTATTTAGGGCTGCGATCAGCCCAATCACCACTGCTGCCCCGATCAGCGCCACCGGCACTTCACGTGCCGGCACGCCGGTAATAGAGCCAAATAGGAACTGTTGCAGCGAGCCGCTATAGCCTGGGGCGCGCGAAATAATTACCACCCCTAAAGCAAATGCCCCCACAAACAGCACCCCAATGATGGAGTCTTCTTTAAGCCGGCGGTTTTGGGCTAGTAGCGCCACGGTTACCGCCGTCAGAATCCCGGCTACCGCACCCCCAAGCACCAGGTTAGTGCCGCTAACGAAGGCCACCGCCAGGCCAGGAAACACAGAGTGAGCGACGGCGTCGCCAATAAAAGCCATCCCACGCAACACCACATGGGCCCCCACCACCCCACAAACTAGGGCGCTAGTGATAGCAATTAGCAAAGCCCTGGGCAAGAAGGCCAGCTGCGGGTTTAGTAGGTCATTTAGAAAATCAATTGGGGTTAACAACTTAACTCATCCCTAGGGCTTGCAGCAGCGGGTTATCTGCGCGCACTTGAAAAGTACGCATCCACAGGTCTTTGTCTTTAAGCTGGCTAGGCGGAGCGCAAGCCAAATCGGTGCGGTTAAGCAGACACAAATACTCGCACTGCGCCTGGGCCGCCACCAGATCATGGGTGGACATAAGCACGGCCACGCCCGCCTGGCTCAGCTCTTTAAACAGATCCGTTAGCAGCTCCTGGGTGGGCATATCCAAGCCCGTAAAAGGCTCATCCAACAGCAGCAGCTGCGGTTTTAACGCCAACGCCCGGGCCACCAGCACCCGCTGACGCTGCCCACCCGAAAGCTGCTCCACCGGCCGCGAGCGCAAATCACTCATGCTTACCTGTTCTAGAGCACAGTCGGCGGCTTCTAGGTGCTCTGGGCGGGGCCGACGTAGCCAGCCGAGCCTGCCGGTGAGCCCGCTTAACACCACCTGGCGCACGTTGATGGGAAAATCCCAGGCGAAAGCGTGGCGTTGGGGCACGTAGCCAATGGCGCGTCGGTCAATGCGCTGACCTTGCCAGGTGATAGTGCCGGTGCTGGGCACGAGCCCTAGGATGGCCCGCAGCAGCGTGGTTTTGCCGGCCCCATTAGGGCCGATCAGCCCCATGAACTGGCCTTGGTCTAGCTTCAAGTTGACCTCTTGTAGCACGCTGCGGCCGCCCAGCTGCACGCTGAGTTGGTTTACTTCTAGCATGGTCACTTTCCTGATGGCTGTGCTTTTAGCGCGTTGGTGGTGCTGGTGGCGTCGCCTACCGCAAAGCGCAAGGTGGTGGTGGCCTGGTAGGTTTTACCGTCCACACCGGTAGCTTTGAAGGAGACTTTGACCAGGTAAATGCCAGGTTTGGAGAAAATCCAGTTGGCGTGCACGTGGGTGTTGGTATCCACCCAGATGTCTTGGGCGCTGGCGGCAGAGTCGGCCAGCACTTTGGGTTTACCGAAGGTGCCTTCTTGCAAAATCAGCCAGCTGCGGCCGGGGCCCTTAACCTGCTCGATGCGCATGTTTACCCCGCCTTGGATCAGCTTGGTTACGGCTGGGTCTTGGGTGTTCCACCCCAGCCACACCAGCTGGGTTTTTTGGGTTTGGGGTAGCACATAGACGCGCTTGGAGTCGGCTAGGAATTTGTAGTCTTCGCCTTGCGGCACTTGGATTAGGGCGCCATCGCGTACACGCAGCACGGTTTTGTTGGGGTCGCGCCACACCGGTGAGGCGGCAGAGTCATCACGCAAGGATACGGTTAGTTTGCCGCCGATTAGGCGCGGGCCTAGGTCTACGTGTCCAGCTTCGATTACCGCCGGGGTTTGCGAGATGGGCTCGTTTGCGGCCACGTTTTGCTCTAGGGCCGGGTCAGCACTGGGAGTGGCTGAAGTGGCTGGGGCGGTGGTTGCGCTGGGGCTGGCTGCGCGGCCAGGGGTGCCGCTGGTGGGGGCCGTGGTAGCGCCGGCCGCACTGGGGGTGGCTGAAGTGCCCGGGGTTTTTGCCGACGACGCCGCTTGGTTTGCGATAGGCCTGCCACCTAGGCAGCGAGCCAGGGAGTTGGCATTAAAACGCATCATCGCCTGATAAGTGGGGGCCTGGTCATCCAGGGTGTCGCCGTAAAGCGGGCATACTTTCACCCCGGCTTCACTGGCCACCACTTTCAAGGTGGAGCGGGTGCGGGCCAGATTTGGCTCTAAAAACACCGCTTTAATATGTAGGTCCTTAATGGTGGCGGCAAGTTTACGCCGATCAGCCAAGGAGGGCTCACTAGCCGGGTTGGGAGCCACGAAACCAGCCACTTTAAGCCCATAGGCGTTAGCCAGGTAAGCGTAGGCGTCATTGGTGGTTACCAGTTGGCGGTTAGCTTCACTAATAGTGTCCAGAGTGCTTTTAACCTGGGTGTCTAGCTGGGCCAGCTGGTTTAGGTAGCGTGCGGCGTTAGCCTCATAGACACTCGCCCCGGCCGGGTCAACCTGCTTGAGTTTGGCGCAGATTACCTTCACATAGGCGGCCGCGTTGTGCACGTCATGCCACAGGTGTGGATCAATTTCCCCATGCACGTGTTTGCCCAGTACAGCCTGGGGCAGGATGTAGGCTTGCGTGCCCGCACGGCCCACAAAGCCGTAGCCTTGAGGCACTTGAGCTAGGGTGCGCGTGGGCACATCCACCACTACTCGCTGTGGATCTAGGGCGATGTGGCCAGGTACGTGGGCTGCCCCAGCTACGACGACGTCGGCCTGGCTGGGTGCGCTGGCGCCGTCGCTGGGGGGCGGGCTAGGGGCGCTACTGGTCGGGCTGGCAGAGCCACCAGGGCTGGGCGCGGAGGCTGAGCTGGTGCGCCCGGCGGGACTAGCCCCGCTGGGCGCGGCGCTAGCTGAAGCACTGGCTGAGCTAGCGCCTGGGTTCGTGTTGGCGCTCGCAGCGGGGCTGGGAGTGCTCGCGCTCGCGGTTTTAGCGGCTGACGGCCAAGCTTGGCCGCTAGCCTGCTTGTCGGCTACCAGCGTGATGCGGCCAGCTTCTAGATCCACGCTCACATCACCGTGGCCCGGACCCAAAACCACCCGACCTTCACGCTTAGCTACAGCGGCGGCGTCGACCCCCACCGCGAAGGTAAACGTGGCGGTTTTAAACTCCACGTTTTTACCCTTAACCGGGCGCAGGCGGGCCTTAAACTGCACCCGATACACTCCCGGTTTAGTGAAAGCCCAACTCATATGCTGGTGGGCGTCAGCCGGCAAGCTGACAGTGTCATGTTTATAGTCGCTGGCCGCGTCAAACCCGTCATGGCTGGAAAACCCCAGCTCCGGGGTGCCGAAAGTGGTGGTCAGGTAGGAGCTGGCTTGGCCCGGGCCCTGCACCGAAACCACCTGCAAATCAACCTCACTGGCCCGGTTAGCACCATAACGTTTACCGTCACCAGACACGCGCATCCCCAGCCACAGGGTATCCAAAGCCCGATCCTCAACCAGCGGCAAAATCGTGGCCCCCTGCTTGGCGGCCTCCTCGGCGATAGACACTGACTGGGCACTAGCGGGCAGGTTGGCGTCCAAGGCGCGAATAATCGAATGCTGTTCCAGCAACAGGTAGTTACTAAAAGCCAAATCCGCATAGGCCACATCCCGAATAGCCCGCAGTGAGGGCTCATAGGAGTGCGGATCGGCGCCGTCGGGAACTAGCTGGGAGACTGTAGCCCGGTCTCCCGCCACATTACGCACTAGATCGGCCAGAATGCCGGTGGTGGTGACCACCCGCAACTGGCCGTCGCGGGCGGGATCTACGCCGACACCGGCGCAGCCCGCCACTAACGTTAAAACTAGTGCAGCCTGAATTACAGACTTAACTAGGCCCATGCCATCCGCCTGCGTGCCACCAGCACCGCAACCGCCAGCAACATCAGACCACCAGCAACATTCAAGGCGCCGCTAACCGCACCGGTTTTAGCCAGAGACTTACCGCCGCTAGCGCCGGCCGCCTGGCCAGCCTTGGCAGAGCCTGAGGCCGCAGAACCAGCAGCTCCACTGGCGCTGCCACCTTCACTGGAGCCGGCACCGGAACTGGCCGCTGCGCCGTCGCTAGAGGCACCCTCTTCACCGCTGATCTGCTCCCCCTGCTTGGGGGTGACCTGGGCGGAAATGGTCAGCTTGTAGGTGCCCGGAGCGGTAAACACCCAGTTCTGGTGGGCGTGAGTGTTAGCCGGCAGCGTGTAGGAGCTGCCCTCTTCTTGCAGCAGGTGCTCACCCACACCCCCACCCAGGCCACCGGAGGTAAATACCGAGACCTTACCCGGCCCCTCCACACTCACCAAGGTGAAGGTAACCTCGCCGCTGGTTTTGCTGACAATCTCTTCAGCCTGGGAGTTCATGCCCAGCCAGGGCACACCCGCGCTTTGGCTGGAGGAAATCATCCACACATCCTGGCCCGGGGTAGCCACAAAATTAAGCGCGTCGGGGGCTTTAAGAGTGGCCTTGTCTCCCAGCGAGAAGGTCAAAGTTGCCGGGTCAACCCAGCTAGCCGGCTGAGAGCGGTCATCTTTCACCTGCAACTTGAGCTTGCCGTCCACAATACGCGGACCTAAGTCAAAGTGCCCTTCATTGGCGTTGCCGTTGGCGTCAGGGCCCACCACGAAAGTCAGCGTGGCGGTGGCGCTAACCGCCGAAGAAGCCGGGTTTTCCTTCACCGCAGCTGCGCTTTGGGCTTTAGCCTTTTGGGCGCTGGTTTGGGCGGCTGCCCCCTGGCTGACAGAGCGAGCCTGGGCCACAAAGCTCTGGGCTGGACGGGCTTGGGATACAAAGCTTTGGACGCCGGCCCGGGTGGTTACGGCAGATCGGCTTTGCCCGACGGCGGCGCGAGGCTGACTGGCAGAGCGGCCCTGAGCTGCGGCACGCGGGGCCTGAGCTGACTTAGCGCTGCGCGAGCTGGCTAAAAGCTGCTTACCGGCGGGGTTAGCTGCGCTCGGCTTGGCCTTTACCTCGCCGCCAATGACTGAGCGCGGCGAGGGGCTGGTGGCTGGAGTACTGGTTACCGGCTTTGGGTTAGCCACCGGGTTAGCCGGAGCACTGGGGGCGGCGCTAACACCAGGCTGAGCGCTGGGGGCAGTGCTGGGTTGGGCCGAGGGGGTGACCACCGGCTGCGGAACCGCACTGGGAGCGGCCGAGGGCACTGCGCTGGGGGCCGTTGTGGGCTGGGCACCCGGCTTTTGGGTATCAGGGTTTTGTTCAGTAGGTGCCGGGGTGGGGGTGGCTTGAGCGGCGACGTCGCCTACCTCAACCCGATAGCTACGCACCGGGCTAGCAATTACCGTGCCATCACTGCGCTGAGCCAGCACCCGCACCTGCAGCTGGTAGACGCCGGCAGCAGAAAACACCCAGTTGGGGTAGGTGGCGGCCAGCTGTTGCGGAGCAATTTCTGAGCCGAGCGGGTTTAGCTCGTAGTTGCCATCAACCAGCAGTGAGGAGGCCAGTTGACCGTTGTCATCCAAACCAAACAGGGCCACAGTGCCACCCTCAGGGCCGCTATAGCTGATTTCAAAGTGGGCGGCGCTAAATCCTGCCTGGGCCAGCTGGCTGGTGTCCCAACCCAGCCGTCCCTTGGGGGCAGCGCCGGCCGGCTGCAGTGGCGAGTTAGCCTGGACGCCTTGGCTGACGAAATAGCCGCCCGGGCTGCCCGGGTAGTCGTCAGAAATGTTTTGCCAGGTGGAGGCGGGGATCTTCAAGGTGGTTTGGGCCGGGTTGTGGCTAGTGCCGGTGGCGCCATCCTTTAGCTGCAAGTCCACCTCCCCATTGGCAGTGGCGACGGCGTCGAAAATGCTTAGGTCCCCACCCTCAAGGTTTACCGGCTTGGACTGGCCATCATTACTGGCCAGGCGATCAACGGAGTTTAGTGAAACAGGGCCACTAACCGGGCTGCTGACAGAAGCACCTGCCAGCGGCGTCATGAAACCGCACAGCGCCACAGTGGTCAGCGCGGCCATACGCCGCAGCCAGGGGTCATTAAGACGCTGCGGGGTGGAGCCAGAAAAACGTCCGTTACCAGCAGCTACACGCATGGCAGAGGGGGAAGAGTTGGTAGCGCCCTGGGTGGGAGCCAAGGAAGGCCCAGCGGCCTGCAACCACGCAAACATGGCAGTCTTTCTAGTTGATATTGATTATCATTACCTGCCAAGTGTAGCGACTCTTTTTAGTCCTCACAAACGCGCAGCTCCTATAGCAAAGCGCGAGGACCACTAGCGCAACCCCAGGAACCACTAACAAAACCGTCGGGGACCGCTAACGAAACCGCCGGGGACCGCTAACGCATTTGTTAAGCGGCCCCCGGCGGGGTGGGGCGCCTAGTTTTGAGAGGGAAATCAGACGCCCCTATTGAGTTGTGTATTCAATTGTGTCGATATTCAGTTGTAGATCCCGTCAGTCCTGACGCTTGCGGCGCAGCAACATGCCGCCACCACCCAATGCCAGGGCGCTTAGAGCCAACATTCCGCTGGCCACACCGGTACGGGCCAAACCGCCGGGCTTTTCCGGCTTAGCCGGGGCAGCGACGTGGCTGGGCTTACCAGGCTTACCGGGGCGACCCGGAAGCGGGGCGGAGCTGGCCGAACGGCTGGGCTGAGCCGTGGGGGCCGCGCTACCAGTGGGAGCCGCACTGCCGGTCGGAGCCGGGGCGCCGGTGGGAGCCACCGTGGGGACAGCGCTACCGGTAGGTGCCGGGCTGGGCTGAGCCGTAGGAGCCGGGGAGCCGGTGGGAGCCACAGTCGGCTCAGGGCTGGCGGTAGGTTCCTGAGTGGGAGCCACAGTAGGCGAAACCGGAGTGGTGGGCTGCGGCGTCGGAGTGGGCGTCACAGTCTCAGCGCTTACTGCCGTGGTTACCCCAATGCGGTCGTTAGCTCGCTTGGTGGTGCACACCTCGGGGGTGGGAGTGGCCAGGCAGTCCACACCGATCAGGTCATTGCTGGTGGGGCGCACGATCTTGACCATGCGCAGGTTGTCTACCTGCACCAGGGCGTCGCCGTCGCCGGCAGCAACCGTGAACTTAACCTTGGTGCCATCCTTAGCCACATTGAAGGTGACCGGAACGCGCTGGAAATAGCTGGCAGAAGCGTTAGTAGTGTGCTTCTGGTCAGCAGCCATCCAGTTCAGAGCCCAAGTGTGGTTAATAACCGTGGAGGGGTTCTTAACTGGGTTGGTGTCATTGACAGTCTTAACATCCAGGTAGTTCTGGCCCACCAGGCCTTCAGCGTTGGTGTTTACGGTAATCTCCGGCTCAGACTTAGCGGCCCCAGCGGCAGCCTTGTCGGTGGAGCTGGCCTTACCCTCAGCTGCAGCCTTGTCGGTGGAGCTGGCCTTACCCTGAGCGGCAGCCTTAGCGCCGCCCTGAGACTGGGTGCCAGCCTGGCTCTGGGTGCTAGCCTGGCTTTGGCCGGCCGCATTACCGCTTGCGTCACCATCGGGAACCAGGACCCCTAGTTCAGCGATAGAGAGCAGGTAATCGGGCTGGTCAGCCTTGGTCTTGTAGTTAGACAGCACGCGCAGGCGAATCAGCTTGGCCTTAACCGGGCTGTTAAAGACAATCTGCTGCACCTGGCCGGTGTTTTGCAAAGTGCCTTCAGCTACCTTCTGGTTGATGTTGGCAGCATCCTGACCCACATAGACCTCGTAGCGTTCGGGACGCCCGTTGGCCTGGTCAACGCGGCTATTGATCTTCAGACCAGCCACGCTTACCGCAGAGGCGGCGGTGGGGTCATCGCCCTGGTACAGGGCCAGGTCAATGTCGCTGGGGTGAGCTACCGGGTGCTGCCAGTCCTTGTCGTAGAAGGTGGAAGCGTTGCCATCAAACATGTTGGAGGCCGGGTTGCTGGCGTAAGCAGCCGGGGCGGACACCAGCTGCTGGTCGCCGCTGTAGTCCTTAACCGGGTTGCCAGGTGCCGGGGCGGGAGTATCGCCGTCGGTGGCGTTACCACACAGAACGCGAGCGTCAGCCCAGTTAGCGTGGTCATTGCCGTTACCGTTGCCGCCGTCGCCCACAATCAAGCGAATCAGCTTCATGCCGGTGACGTCGCCGGAAACCTCCTGAGGAGTGTTGCTACCGGTGATCACGCCGGTCTGCGGTACCACATCAACCCAGTTAGTGCCGTCGGTGGTGCCTACCACACGGAAGGTAACCGAGCCTCTCTGACCATCTTGCACACCCACGGTGGCCTTGAAAGCTTTGCACTTGCCGCTGAGCTCGAAGCCCACATCGGCAGGAGAGTGGGTACCTAGACCCTTGGTGTACTGCTTGCCGCCCATCACGATTGGGCCGCCGTCACCCTTTTGGTTTTCACCAACCTCACTGTCACGCTCAACCGGACCCCAACCGTTGGAGTTGTACTTGGGGCTGAAAGGCAGGTCAGAGAGGTAGTTGACAGCGTCAGGTTTCACCGAGCCCAAAACCGCCACGTTAGTGTCGCCACTAGCGCTGCGGGCGCTACCAGCGATCTTGTAGGTGGCCGTGTGTACCACGTTAGCGGTGGAGCCGCCCGCACCCTGGGGAACCTTGACGGTCCAGGTGGTGGTGAAGGTGGCGCCCTTGGCTAGCTTGGCGGTGGTGGCCGGGGTGTCAGCAGTGGCGTTCCAGCCGCTAGGCAGGGTCAGCTTGCTGGTCACATCGGTGATTTCGCTGGGTTCGTTGTTCACCAGGGAGCTGGTCATGTGGAAGGTGGAGCCTTCAATGGCTGTCTCGTTGGTGTCAATTGAGGCAGCGGCACACGCGGGCATATCCGTGGTGGCACCCAGGTCCTCTACGCGGAAGTTGTCGAGCGTAAAGTCGTTGCCGTCCTGGCCGCCCTGGGTGTTGTACAGACCCACCCAGTAGGAGCCACAGCCACCCACGTTAAGTTCCTGTACATAGTGGGTGGGGCTGGTGGCCACCGGCATCACCGTGGAGTACAGGTAGTTAGCGTTTAGTCCGTTGGCACCCTGGGCGTCATAGGCGGTAACCCAGTAGTAGGAGCCGCTGAGCGCGTTTTCGTAGTCATACGAAATGCGGTAGCGGTGTCCGGCCTTGAAGTTTACGGTCTGGGGCACGGTGCGGTAGACCAGTCCCCCGTTTTCTTCGTGGCTCTTTAGGGACCAGTGTCCGGCGACGGCGTCGTCGGTGGCCTTCTTGGAACCGTCCGGTAGGGTGCCGCCCTTTTGGGTGTAGGGGCCGTTGAGGGAGGCCAGTACCGTACGCGGGTCGGTGATTTCGCCGGCGTCGCCCTTAACGAAGGGACCCCAACCTTCGGGGACATTTTCAAAGTCCTCAAAGGCGATGGTGACCGGCTTGTCGCGGGTGGCGCCCAGATCATCGTTGCGCTGCTGGCTGGCGGCGCTGGTGACGCCTTCACCTGAAGCAGACACGCTAACCTGGCGGGTCTTGCCGTCCTTGACCTGTACCCAAGCGCTGCCCTGGTAGGTGCCGGCATTGAGGGTCATTTCCTGGCTAATGGAGGAGTTGCCCTTACCCAGCTGGGCGATCGGGTCGCCGTGAGCGTCGTGGGGGGCGGTTACCTGGCCGGTGGTCTGGTAGCCCTTGAAGCTACCGGAGTTGAAGCCGGGGTCCACAAACACAGTTCCAGCGCCCCACTTGGGGGTGGCGGCGGCTGCGGGGGCCTTGGCGGGAGCCAGTACAAAGGCGGTGTGGTCGCGTTCAGCGGCCGGCACGGTCTCGTATACGGACTCAGGGATGGTTACCTTACCGCCCTCTACCTTTACGTCAGTTACCTTTACACGGCCCTTGTCGGTGAGGCGGTAGACGCTCAAAGAGCCCACGTTCTGGTAGGACTTGGTTAGGGTCCAGGTGGTGGCGGTACCAGCGGGGTTGTAGTAGTACAGACGTGGTGCGCCGCCCTTAGCGCCATTGTCGATCCAGGGCAGCAGGTAGCTGTCGCCCTTAAGCACGGTGGCGCCGTCGTAAACAAACTGGCGGCTAGCGGACATGTCAGCCTTGATAGCCCCGGCAACCTGGGTGGCCGGAGTCTGGTTGGTGACCGCCGTAGCACCTGAGGCTACAGTGCCGTTAGCGAAGGTGTAGGTGTAGACGGTCTTGCCGTTTTCACCCTTAGCGCTTTCCTGACGCATAATGCGCGAGTTCTGCAGGAACTTAACCGGCAGGTTATTAGCCCAAATGTTGCGGTAGAAGGCGCTCTGGTCTTGGTGGCCAGTCCAGCCCTCAAACTCAACAATCTGGGGGTAGCCCAAAACTACGTTGGGGTTCCAGTTGTCCTTGTTGGAGTTGTCCACAAAGCGGATCACGTCAGAGTTCAAACCCTTATTGGTGGCGCCGCCGTAGTTTTCATCATTGGACCAGTGCGACCAGGTGGAGTAGCGCTCAAAGCGGTCAGCCCACTCTGAACCCATTTCCCAACCCATCTTGTTTAGCTCGCGGCCCAGGCGTTCAGCTTGCCAGCCCGAACCGTAGTAAACGTCAATGTAGATCCAGCGGAAGTTGGGGTAGGTAGCCAGCGGGAACTGGTTACGCAGGTCTTGGAAACGCTTAATTACCGCGCCGCTACCTAGATCAGCGCGCTGATCAACGTAGTAGGACTGGTTTAGCCAGTTCCAGCCGCGCCCGCCAGTGAAGGGTAGGGAACCGAAAGAGTTGGCTTCAGGGTAGGCCTCAGTGGTGTTGACGTGGACGCCGTAAATCGCGTTGGAGTTGGCGGTGGTGTTGAACAGGGTGGCAAAGTCCTTGTCACCACCGGCGCGGGTGTTGATATTGCCCGCGTAGTCCATGTGCCCAGAGTCGTGGCCTTCAGAAGCGTAACCCTTGAGCATCACGCGCTGACCTAGGCCGTCAGTAGCCAGGTTGACGCGCTTTACGTCGTCGGCCACCTGCAAGAAGGGGTGCGTGGCGGCCGAGCCGAAGTCAAAGGGAATATGGGTTACTACCCACTTGTGGTTGTCAGCTGCACCGGCAACCCAGGGGGTGATGTCCGCATAGGCGACGGCGGCATCCTGCCAGTTCACCGTGCCCGAAGAGTTGGCGTCACCGGTGAACACCAAAGTGGTGTAGGGACGCTCTTCATCGCCGACGGCGTCGGTTGCTGCAGCTGAGCGGTAGGTCCACTGACCATTGGAGGCCAGCAGGGTCTTAGAACCATCCTGGTCAACTACCCGGCGCTTCCAGCGCGAACCGTCGTCAGCTTCCCAGCCGGTGGGGCGGTCATAGGTGGCGTTGGTTTCCATACCCACGGCCACCTTAGAGGTGTTAACCATCAGGTAGGTGCTGGGGGCGTCAGCGGTACTGACCGGGGTGGACTCGGTTAGGGTCTCGATAGTGTCAGCCACGCCAGCGTATTTGTTTTTAGCGCTAGCACCACGCGAAACCAAGGTGATACCGGCAGCGTAGGCGCCGCCGTCCTTAGCGCTAACCGATACCAGGCCGTGGCCGGGAATCTCGACGGTGTGGGCGCCGCCGGTGAGCTCAGTGATACGGAAGGTTAAGGTGGGACGCTTGGCACCAGTCGTACCCTGGGCCTTTGAAGTAATCTCCTTTACTTCAATTTCGGCCTTCATGGTGACGTCAGTGTCATTGAAGTCAACCGTGTAGGCCACCTTGGTGTTGGATTCTTTAACTGCCTGCACCGACTTGACGGTGTAAGCCTGATTGTCAATCAGTACTGAATCGAGGACCTGGGTGCGGCCGCCAACTTTATTGCCCGCGAAGGTGTAGCCAAGTACCTGGGGGAAGGCGTTGGATACAGTCGCGGTCAAGTTACCGGCGCTGATGGTCTCCGGAGCACTAATGACACCAGAAGTTTCCGGAGTTACTGCACCAGCAGCAGCCCCCGGAAGGGATAGGGCGACAACCCCTAGCAATGCTAGGGACCGTCGGTGGAGGTGTCTTACCTTCATCGTGTAGGGCTCCTTTGCCTAGACGTGGTTGACCCAATTTTGTCCTTTTGCAACAAAAAGCGTCAAGTCTAAGCAGAACCGAACAACATAAGTTGCAACCAAACAGTTACAAATCCGATTTGAGCTAACTAATTTAACTAGCGCCTACTGCGCGCATTTGTTCGTTTATCGTAAAGACTGTTTTGCACACAAACCGAAAAGCTCGGGGTAGTCCATGTACCACAGCTCCATTGCCGCCTGTACATGGGAACACCGCCGCCGGTGAGCAACACACACTATAGCCAGGGTGATGAGCTAGCTATAACGGAACACTCACAACAGCGGCGGTGCGGCGATAGATTACCTTGGTTTTTACCAGTAATTCCAGTACCTAAACCTCATTTTTTGCACTTTCTTTTAGGCCAAAAGTGTTTCTGCAGGCCAGCAAGTTACAAGTAGTCGTAAATCACTTTAAGTGTGTGCCGGTTAACTAAAAACGGCGCCGAGTGGACCTAAACCCACCCAGCACCGTCGAATTAGTTAAAAGCGCAGGTCACTCCGCACTGGCGGCGCTAGCAGCCGAACCGGCCACAGCCGCACCGGGAATTAGCGTCAGACCGTCGTCGGCAACGTCAACCGTAACCTGCTGGCCGTCAGCAACCTGGCCGGCCAAGATCAGGCGGGCCAAGCGGTCACCAATCTCACGCTGCACCAGGCGACGCAGCGGGCGAGCCCCGTAAGCCGGGTCGTAGCCCTCGTCAGCCAGCCAAGTGCGGGCGGCGTCGGTAACATCCAGGCTGATGCGGCGGTCAGACAGACGCTTGCTCATCTTGCTTAGCTGCAAGCCCACAATCTGGCCCAACTCATCCTTGCTCAGCGCATTAAAGATCAGCACATCGTCAAGGCGGTTGAGGAACTCAGGCTTGAAGGCGGCGCGCACCGTAGCCATAACGTTCTCGCGCTTTTCCTCCTGGCTCAGCGCCGGGTCTACCAGGAACTGGCTACCCAGGTTGGAGGTCAGGATCAAGATGACGTTACGGAAGTCCACCGTGCGTCCCTGGCCGTCAGTTAGGCGACCGTCGTCGAGCACCTGCAGCAAGATGTCAAAGACCTCAGGGTGGGCCTTTTCCACCTCATCTAGCAGCACCACAGAGTAGGGGCGACGACGCACCGCCTCGGTCAGCTGACCGCCCTCTTCGTAGCCTACGTACCCGGGAGGGGCACCCACTAGGCGCGAAACCGAGTGCTTCTCGGAGTATTCGCTCATGTCGATACGCACAATGGCGTGCTCGTCATCGAAGAGGAACTCAGCCAGGGCCTTGGCCAGCTCGGTCTTACCTACACCGGTGGGGCCTAGGAACATGAAGGAGCCGGTGGGGCGGTCAGGGTCAGAAACCCCGGCGCGCGAGCGGCGCACGGCGTCGGCTACAGCCGCAACCGCGTCCTTCTGGCCGATTAGGCGCGAGCCTACCTGCTCTTCCATGTGCAGCAGCTTTTCGCTTTCGCCCTGCATTAGCTTGCCTACCGGAATGCCGGTCCAAGAAGAGATAACCTCAGCGATCTCCTCAGGGCCAACCTTCTCAGCAATCATCGGCTCGCCAGCGTCAGACTGGTTCTGCTCACTAGCTTCAGCCTCAGCGATTTGACGCTGCAAGCTGGGCATTTCGCCGTAGCGGATACGTCCGGCGGCCTCAAAGTCACCTTCACGCTCAGCCAGTTCGGCGCGGGTACGCAGCTCATCTAGCTGGGCGCGCAGCTCACCGATGCGGTTGTGACCAGCCTTTTGGGCTTCCCAGCGGGCGTTTAGGGCGCTGAGTTCTTCGTTTAGGTCAGCCAGGCGGGCACGCAAGGCAGCCAGGCGCTCTGCCGCGCCGGCGTCGGCATCATCTTCCTTGGCGCTGGATTCAGCCAGGTAGGCTTCTTCCATCTTCAGGCGGTCTACGCGACGGCGCAGCTCGTCAATTTCCACCGGGGAAGAGTCCAGCTCCATGCGCAGGCGGGAAGCAGCCTCATCAACCAGGTCAATGGCCTTGTCGGGCAGTTGACGGCCGGTGATGTAGCGGTCTGACAGGCTAGCGGCAGCCACCAGGGCGCCGTCGGAGATGGTCACATGGTGGTGTGCCTCGTACTTGGGGGCGATACCACGCAAGATGGCCACGGTGTCAGCCACGGAGGGCTCACCCACATAAACCTGCTGGAAGCGGCGCTCTAGAGCCGGGTCTTTCTCAATGTTTTCGCGGTATTCGTCTAGCGTGGTGGCACCCACCATGCGTAGTTCACCGCGCGCCAGCATGGGCTTGAGCATGTTGCCGGCGTCCATGGCCCCTTCGGAGCCACCGCCTGCGCCCACCATGGTGTGTAGCTCGTCGATGAAGGTGACTACCTCGCCGTCAGAGTTCTTGATCTCGTTGAGCACGGCCTTGAGGCGCTCTTCAAACTCACCACGGTACTTGGCGCCAGCCACCATGGAAGATAGGTCCAGGGCGATTAGGCGCTTGTTGCGCAGCGATTCGGGCACGTCACCGGCCACAATACGCTGGGCTAGGCCTTCTACCACGGCGGTTTAACCTACGCCGGGTTCACCGATTAGCACCGGGTTGTTCTTGGTGCGTCGTGATAGCACCTGCACCACGCGGCGGATTTCGCTGTCGCGGCCGATTACCGGGTCTAGTTTGCCGGCGCGGGCGGCCTCGGTCAGGTCAGTGCCGTATTTCTTCAGGGCCTCGAAGGTGCCTTCAGGGTTGGCGCTGGTTACGCGCTGTCCGCCACGCACGGTGGGTAGGATTTCGCGTAGGGCCTGGGCGGTGGCGCCAGCATCACGCAGGGCGCGAGCGGCGGCGTCGTCGCCTTCAGCGATGGCGATTAGTATGTGCTCGGTAGAGATGTACTCGTCAGTTAGCTCTTTGGCGAGTTTGTCGGCCTTTTCCAGGGCGGCTAGGAAGCCACGTGAGGGGTTGGGCTCCACTACGGAGCTGCCTGCCGAGGAGGGCAGGGAGGTTAGTGCGGTGCGGGTGGCGGTCCCTACGTTTTTTAGGGTCTGCGGGCTTAGTGCGTTTAGTAGCCCGACGGCGACGCCGCCCTCTTGGCTTAGTAGCTCACCAAGTAGGTGGAGCGCCTCCACCTGGGGGTTGCCAGCGGCTGCGGCGGCTTGCACAGCCCCCGATATGGCTTCTTGGGATTTGGTTGTGTAGTTGGTGTCCACGGTTCTCCTTGAATTTAAGTAGTTATAGCAACGCGGTCAGTCTCACTTTTAGCTGCATGAGCTGATGGAACCGACAGCGTCACGTTCCGGTGAGTACAACTTCCACAGACTTGAGTCTATTCCACTCAAGTTTATTTTTCTTGGGTGACGCCAATCACTTATCTTCGATGTGTGGCTATTTGGGACTAAGGGCTAGACTCGCTGCTGATAGTTCCCTATACGTAAGGAGAAACGCATGGGTATCGCAGATTTCGCCAAGCAGGCCGAAGAACTAGCCGACAAGGCTAAGGAGGCCGCCAAGAACGTAGACGCCGACCAGGTTGCCGAGACCGCCCACGACCTAGCCGACAAGGCTAAGGGCACCGCCGGTGGCAAGTTCGACTCTGCCATCGAGACCGCTGAGGGCCTAACCGACAAGGCTGCCGACGCACTCAAGAACCTCAAGTGATCTAAAGTCGCGCTTATCGCAGGGGAGTTGCCAGCAGGCAGCTCCCCTGACGTTTTATATTTGGGCTATGACTTTTGCGTCTCGCAATACTTTGACCCTCGCGCTCGGGCATGGTGCCCGGGCGGCCTCCCGTCTGCGTGGCAGCGGTGGTAGTGCCTTCCCCGGCCTAGTTATGGAGAAGGCAGACCCGCATTTTATGGCTCGCGCCTTGGCTCCCCTGCCCTATGGGGTGGTGCTGGTTAGTGGCACTAATGGCAAAACCACCACTACGCGTATGGTGGTTGAGTTGCTGCGCGGCCAGGGCCTGAAGGTATTCACCAACCCCACCGGCTCAAACTTCACTCGTGGCGTAGTGGCCGCCCTGCTGGGGGCTATGCCGTTAAATGGCCGCCTTGACGCCGACGTCGCCGTACTGGAGCTGGACGAAGCCCACGCCACCCATTTCGTGCGCACCGTCAAGCCGCGCGCCGCCCTGCTGCTAAACGTCATGCGCGACCAGCTAGACCGCTTTGGGGAGATTGACTACACCGCCTCCCTGCTACACAAGGTTGCCCGCGCCACCACTGGCACGGTAGTGCTGAATGCTGACGACCCGCGCCTGGCCGCCCCCAGTTTCCGTGCCGACCTGCGCGCTGATGTGCGAGGCTTTGCAGTCAGCCCCCAGCTGCGTAGCGTTTTTCTTTCCGACGACGAACTGCACGACTCTCTCGACGGCTGCACCCTGGGCCAGCCTAAAAAGGACGCCGAGGCCAAGGCGGACACTAAGGCCGAGCCGACCACCGAGACTGAGCCAGCCAAAAAGCCTGCCCAGCCGCTAGAAATCGTGGCCACACTGGAAGAAATGATGGGCCGTCACGCGGTTATCGACCTGGCCGGACACCGTCATGAAGTGGACTTCGCCATTCCTGGCGCCCACAACATCCTCAACGCCACCGCCGCTATGGGCCTAGTTAAGGAACTACTGGGCGAGCGCACCGATGAGCAGGCCCTGGCTGCCAGCGCCGCCAAGGTCACCGCCGCTTTCGGGCGCGGCGAGCTACTGAGCATTGACGGCCAAGAAGTTGAGCTGGGCCTAGTCAAAACCCCCGCCGGCTTCCGCATGAGCCTACTTAGCGCCGCTGCCGTACGCTCCCAGCAGCCCCCACTGATCATGATCGCCATCAACGACCAGTACGCTGACGGGCGCGACATGTCCTGGCTGTGGGATGTGGACTTCACCCCGCTTAAGCAGGCGGGCGTGAGTGTCGTTACCGGCGTGCGGGCCACGGACATGGCGCTGCGACTGAGCTACGACGACGTCGCCGTCGGCAAAATCGAAGCTAACCTCAGCCAGGCGCTAGCCCAGCTGGTCAAGCTTTCACGCGAGCAACACCGGCCTATCCGCATTTTGAGCACCTATACCGCCATGTTGGAACTGCGTTCCCTGCTGGCAAGTTACACCGACGTGGAGGAGGTCCTATGAGCGCCATCAAAGTTTTGCAGCTCTACCCGCGCGACATGAGTATTTATGGCGATCGCGGCAACACCCTGACCCTAACCAAGCGTTTGGGCTGGCACGGCTATGAGGTGGAGCTACTTTCACACAACCCCGGCGATCAACTGCCTGAGCAGGTAGATATTTTGGTTGGCGGCGGCGGCCAGGATTCAGCGCAAGAGCGCATCCAGGACGACCTACAAAAGGTGGCCCCGCAGCTGCGCGCCTGGGCCAGTGACGGCGTGCCCATGCTGGTGATCTGCGGCTTGTATCAGCTCTTTGGGCATGAGTTCCGCACTGTGGGCGGGGAGATTATCCCGGGTATTGGCGTACTTGATACACATACCGTGGGTGGACCTAAGCGCCTGATCGGCAATCTTACGGTTGAAACTGATGACTTCGGTAAGGTGGTGGGCTACGAAAACCATTCGGGTCTGACCACTTTGGGTAGCCAGGCACGTCCGCTGGGGCGCGTAAGTGGCGAGTGGGGTAATAACGGCACTGACGGCACCGAGGGCGCGCGCGCCCATAACGTGATCGGCACTTATCTGCACGGCAGTGTGCTACCTAAGAACCCTCGCCTAGCTGATTGGCTGCTGGCACGCGCGGTTGAACACGCAGGCCAGACCTGGCACCCGGCCGAGTTGGATGATTCACTAGCTATAGCTGCCGCCAAGGTGGCTATGAGCCGTCCCCGGTAGAGGTTTACAAATGCCAGTTCCCAATTTCATTACTGAGTTACGTTCCAGCGTGGGCCACCGTCCCCTGTGGCTGCCGGGCGTATGTGCGGTTATTTTCGACGACGCCGGCAGGGTGCTGCTGGGCCAGCGTGCAGACAATGGTTTGTGGGCTGAGATCCGTGGCATCCCTGACCCGGGTGAGCAGCCGGTGGCCGCGCTTAAGCGCGAGGCGCTGGAGGAGGCTGCTCTGGAGATCGAAGTTGATGAAGTGTTTTTGATTGATGCTTCTGACCTGGTCACCTACCCCAACGGGGATCAGGCCAGCTACATGAATCTGTGCTTCATTGCCCATGCAGTCAGTGCCGAGGCGGCAGCCGGAGCCCATATCAATGATGACGAATCAGTGGATATGGGTTGGTTTGAGGTTGATGATCTGCCTTCACCGCTAGCCCCTAGCGCTAGACAGCGTCTAGAGCTAGCTCAGCGCTACCTGGCCGACCCACAGCGCCGCACCTTCCTGGGCGAATAGCGCACGCGGCGCGCCTCAAAAGCGGCGCGTAGGCCTGCGCGCTTTACGTGCCCCTGGCTAAGCCGGCGCAGACTCCCAAAGCGGCACACAGGCCTGCTCCCTTTACGCGCCCCTGGCTGAACCGGTGCTGACTCCCAAAGCGGCGCACACCATAGAAATTAGCAAACGCTAACTAAGGTGGCCCCAAGGCTAATGCCTTGGGGCCACATCTTTATCTGGGCAGCACTGCTTACCTGGTATTTCGTTTTAGTTCACAGCCCCCGTGTTCATCTCATATCCGGCTACTTACTTAGTGTCACATAAGTTTGCACACACATAATTTCCCATACTACCCAAAGCTTATTTATCCCTGTGGTTAACTGCTTTAGCTGCGGTTTACTTGATCCTCATTATTTACAGAAAACACACCCGTATTAGGTATAACTATGCACACTAATTTACCATTACGCTCAAAGTGATCAGACCTATATGCGTCCAGGCGGTTTTGTATCCTATTCGATAAGGCGCATGACTTTCGTAGAAGCCGCACAAAATTAATAGCTCAGACTTGGAGCATATGGTGCGATTGCAGACTCGGAACAAGCGGCTACCACCTTTGGTTGACTAATCATTTAGAGCGCCAAGACTGCTATAAGGCACGCACTTATTAGCTGTGCCTGGAATATGGGTAGGAATATCTTGAATAAATCCTGATTTAGTTCGGGAAATCCAGTAGATATCACCTCTTTACCCCCATATTTTCAGCCCCCCACACCTTACTTGGCATAAATGTAGCTGTAAACAAGTACCGCAAGTGTCTCTACCGTCTGGAGCGAACATGAATAAGGGAGCAGAATCTCTAAGTTCAGGAAATCAGCCTGTTAGCAAGTCGCACCAACATAAGGTAAAAAAGGCGTGGCGACTGCGCCAGCTGTGGCGCAAGCTAGATTCAGAAGATGCGTCACTAGTAAGTACCAATCGCCTAGTGGCTCTACTTAAGACCCAGCCCCAAGACGCTAGCATCTGCATCGATTGGAGCGGTAAGGGCGACGGAAGCGTCAATGTCATATTGGAAGCAGTGGGGGTTAACGACAGTTTCGACCGCGACCTAGAGTGGGCCTGTCGTGATGCCCAAGTGTGGGAACCTATTGAGGTCTACCAGCCCACCTGCCCAGATCAGGTGTATGAGGTTTTCGGCGCTCTACCTGGCCACCTAGAAAACGTTGAAGACATCCTCAGCCCCGCCAAGCCTGAGGTTATGCTGCCTGGGCGGCGTAAGCCCACCTGGCCCTTGCCTTGCAAGTCAAACTCGCAAATGCTTATGGAAACCCTCAGTGAAGTGGGTGGCCACCTACGTGTGCGGCTAGGTAAGGCCGAGGAAATTGAATGTGAGATGGCTGAAGAGGCCTTCACCAGCACCGAAAAGCTAATGGCGGGCGGCGACGTCGATTTTTACCTGGGCACCCCCATGCGCCTAAGGGTTTTTATGGGCACAAACAGCTCTAAAGGATTCCCCTCCCGGCTATGGATCGCACTATCCAGCTGGGCAGTAGGCATTCGCTACGAACAAATCACCAACCGCGCCGAAGCTGAAAAACTGTGGTGCAGCCAGGAAGCACTTGCGGGAGCAGCCCAACCGGAGGGGCTAGTTAAAGTATTTGCGCGCCTACCTGTAGCAGATACGCAAGCCAGGATCATTGGCGTACCTGCAGTGGAGCAGGACCCCGCCGTCGTACCCCTATCTGACCACACGCAGGTACGTGAGGAAGCAGGCGGGATGCGCCTGGGCACGGCCACCACCACTACCGGGGACGCCGCTGACGTCTACCTGAACTCAGAAGGCGCCTTGCAGCACGTGCAGGTTGTGGGCGCTTCGGGTGCAGGCAAGTCCACTCTGGCTGCTGCCATGGTGCATTCACTGGTGGCCCAGGGGCGCGGGGGCATTGTGCTAGACCCGCACGGGCAGCTGGTGCAGCGTATTGCGGATGAACTGCCCACCGAGGCTTTGGAACGCTGTCTGTTTATTGACTACGCGGATCTGAGCCACCCAGTACCTATCAACCTGTTTCACTGCGGCGACTTTGATATGGCATGTAGCAAAGTCATTGAGATAATGTATCTCACTTTTGACCCAACCAGGCAGGGTATTGTGGGCCCGCGTTTTGAGCGGATTATCCACCAGCTAGCCGAGCTTCTAAACCACATCTATGGCCCTGACTTGCCGCTTACCCTTATCCCCGAGCTGCTGCTAGATAAGAAGGCTCTGGAGAATCTGGCCAGGGCTGTCTCAAACATGAGCCCCGAGCTGACGCGCAGCGTTATGACTGAGATTGTCACTAACCGCTCCTCCGACTACGCGGAGCTTATCGCCTGGGCGAGCTCTAAGTTTGAGCGCATGCTAAACTCGCAGGCTTTGCGCGCCGCCCTGGAAACTGGCGCCGACGCGCTGGATTTAAACGAGGCTATGGCCTCCAACAAGATTGTGTTGGTGAACTTGGCCTCACCCAAGATTGGTCGCTTCGCCGCACAAATGCTGGGCATGTTGTGGCTGGCTAAGCTGGCCTTGGCAGTACCTAACCGCCAGGACGATTACCTGCCTTTCCATGTGGTGGTTGATGAAGCCCACCTTTTTCAAGAATCCCTGCTTAGCCAGATGCTGGCGGAGGGGCGCAAGTTTGGGATTGCTTTGACGCTGCTGCACCAGCACATGGGGCAGCTGTCTATGAGCTTGCTTGAGGCTTTGCGCGGTAACGCCTCTTCAGTAATTGCGTTTAGGACCTCAGTTCGTGACGCCCCGGAGGTTGATGAGCGTTTGGGGGTGTGGCCGGGCGGTTCTTTGAGCCGGCTACCTAACTTGAGCGCTGCGGCGACGCTGGCCACCAGCTATGGCCAGACCCAGCCTTTCACCTTGCAGGTTGACCACAATGAGCAGGTACGCGCCGGGGTTATCAACGGCCACCCGGTGGTGCACGCTTTTGACCAGGTTTTGAGCCGCTCACACAAGCAGCTGGTGCAGCCGTTTAACTTTGTTGTCCCCAAGCAGATGAACAATGTTCGCGCCCTAACTGAGCAGCTGCAGGAGATCAACAAGAAGTCAGGCGTACCGGAAGGTGAGGCTTACACTTCCACCAAGCCTAACCCCACCTTCATGGAAGAGTGGATCGCCAGGCACAAGAAGAATACCAACACGGACAGTGAGGACTCTGACTAGGGCCATTCACGCAGCTCCTCCCACTGGGGGCTTGGCTATAGCGCCAGGCCCCCAATTCAATCCGGTGCAACCCGGTTCACTCTGGCGCAGCCCGGTCCAGCCCAGCACAACCCAGTCCAGCCCGGCGCAATGACCCCGGCAGCACCTTGCCTGCATGTAAATGTAATAAGGCCTTGCATATAACTTATGTTTGGCATTAAGTTGCTTTCCGTAAGTGGTGCGCAACACTGCCACCACCCCTGAGTACGCAGCTCACGGGTGGTGTTTGCGCGCCTACATCCTCGACACGGAAAAGCGCTTGGTAGCTGGTGAACGCTGCGCCGTTCATTGACAGCGTTTGTCTTTAAGTTGCTGTAGCTATTTTTGAAACGCTTTTTAACTGGTGATAAGGCATGGAAGAACAAAGAAAACTGCGCTTGGCCCTGGTTGGTGCGCTGGTAGTTATTTTGGTGTTGGTTGGAGCTTTAGTTTGGGCTTTAACTGACGACGACGCCGTTAAGGCTGCTTCTGGGGCTGCAACTCCCGGCACTAGCGGTTCTAGCCAGGCGGGACCTAACCAGACAGGGTCTAACCAAGCAGGATCTAACCAGGCGGGGCGCAGCGATGCTAGTTCTGGAAGTACTTCTTCAACTGCAGACAGTCAGGCTTCAGGCAACAACGGGAAAGTAAACACCTGGGGTTCAGTCTGTGGTTTGGCGGGCACCGAGCTTAAACCCACAAGGGAGGTAAACATGCCGGCTATGCGCACTAAAGTGTTTGTTGATAGCACTTATTACTACTACAACAACCTGACCGGCCCGGGTAAGCGTGCTGATGGTGATGTGCCTACCTGCTACGCCCACAGTAGTGAGGGCGCTATCCTGGCTGTAGCTAACTTTGATTCGTTGTTAGTTGGTCGTAATCGGCTGGTTGATGTAGTCAAAGCAACTACCTATGCGGATGATGGACAAAAAAACATCATAGATTCTGCTCAAAAGAATTCAGATGGCGCGAGTACCAGCTTAACTGTGGTCGGCTATAGTGTCCAAGTAATTGATGAAAATAATGTAATTGTAAGTATAGCCTTTCAATCTTCATTAAGTTCTTCTTATTTATTTAAAGACACTTGGTCTGTTGTTTGGGATAAGGGTGATTGGAAACTTAAGGCCCATGTGGATGGGAAGTCGAAAATTAGGAAAATTAGTTCTGTAGAAAATGCCGGTATGGTGCCCTGGGCAAACTAATACCAGCCTGCTTAGCACAAACGATCATCAGCAGGATTGCATCTAAACATGGTGGGGGGACTTTCTTTAGAAAGTCCCCCCACCACCATTTCCCCGCCGCAATACCTTTACGGTTCAGATATTTACGAAATTCGTGCCATTCTCGCTAACAAAATATGATCGTATTCCTCATAAGTTAACTGCTTACGAGAAACACCCCTACCTATCTCCTCACTAACCTCTCCTTCAGCTGGGCCAGGAGCAATATCCCCTACAAGTGTTGTAGGTATATCAGTCAGACCGAACCTATAGTTGACCGCTAACCTAGTTAGTTCATCGAGAGTCAGGTTACCTTCACTGTATTCTTTGATCATGCGGGTAACCGTGCATAGCCGCTCGAAACCAAGCTTTTCTAAAGCTTCAGGAACCTGTTCCTCTATCATTGCCTTTACAAGATCCCAGTCAATCTGGTCTTGCCAAGGCCGCCTGTAGTCATAAACATGTAAACGAGTTCCAGTCATTTCCCAATTAAAGAAATCTAACAACAAGTACAGCTCTTCATCATCAACTTTACAGTCAGAATATTCACGTAAGATCTGGCGTACCGTGCGCAACCGGTCCACACCAATTTCAT